>JAAUXU010037624.1_pt1 | contig 92404 bp, 83 predicted proteins | sample 7278151 | NCBI WGS metagenome assembly JAAUXU01 (sample SAMN14350113, study PRJNA611818) | marine sediment metagenome | isolation source: surface marine sediment (1.8m) | place: French Polynesia: Moorea | collected 2018-08 | reverse complement strand
GGGGACCTTCCTGGGGGACAGGGGTCAATGCCATTGTCACCATATGAAAATTTTGTTATAAAATATGCTCCTTCTGGTCAAAAAAGTACTAATGCACTTGTTTCACAAATTGAACTGCAGCATACTCTTTTATAAGAGCCATCACCTTGTCAGCCTTGTAGCACCTTTTTGTGTGGACCAATGGCAGTCTGATTGGGCGGGATCTGACTTTCTACATCAGTCGTAACTGCTGAGTGTGCATTTTGAAAAAAAAATTCGCCTCAAGGAGCCCACCCTAACGTACACACGCTGGCGGAGAAATCGGAGATTGTGAGTTGAGGGCCCTCTAACGTTACTTGGGTTTATTTTCAAAATTGCGTGCCTCTTTTCTCGATTGGGTGGGGACAGTTTCAGTACTGAACGCAGTCCACAAGACTGTGACTGCCCTGAAGTGCTCCTTGCTCAAGCAGTAGGCCAAGATTGAAGTCCATGCCTCCTGAGCATAGGTCCCGCCCTGTCGACGCCAGAGTATTGTCCCCGAGGGCGACGGGATTGAAAAATGCTAAATGGTCTTTCATTTGTGAATACAGATCAACGATACCAATGAGGCGTGCATTTTACCACAAAGCAGACTGCTTTGTGTGTATCTGCTTTGTGATTCTACCCACTTCTTCTCTCATAAGGTGTATCGTATTACGGTTCCCTGCACCTCCTTAACTTTTTCCTGAATTGCGTGGACGCTTCCCGTCTGGACGGCTCCTCACTGTCAATGGTGGTACTGTAGTGTCGATGAAAATGAAGAAACTGCAAATATTGGACTGACAGATTTTAGCAAAACATTCTCAGGCCCTGTTATATATCGGGGTCACCGCACGCACATCTCACCACACGCGCATACACCTGACCACCACCGACCAAGACGGCTGGGCCACCTTGACCACGTACAACGAGCATGTGAAGTACTTCTCACGAGTGGTGCGACCAGTAAATTAGCAATAAGGTCAGTTGTAACTTGAAATTTCAACTTCTTCTATAGACAATCTATTTTTGGTGGTGAGGTCAAATTGAAATCAAGAATCACTTAGTGACCTCATTGCTAATTTCCTAGTCACACCAATCCCGAGGAGCCGTGTAAGTCCGATCCTCGAAAGTTCTACTCCACGACGAAAGTTCCATTGCGCGAATCCACGGTTCCCAACTGGAACCGCTGTCACATTATAACAGTGCCAGTGAGACAGCTACCAGGAATGGAGGAAGGGTACTCGCTATCCAGGCACCAACTGTACTATGGCCGGAGAGTTCGTAGCCTCATCCCCCTGCTTGTGACGAGCTCAAACAACTGCAGCCCGAACACTCGAATGTATCTTGGTTGGTCTGCGTGATCGTACCTTAACTTCTGTCTTGACAACTGATTTATCTTATCATAAAGAATTGCACTGCAGGTACATACACACGTACGCCATGCCGTGTTTGCCCGCGAATTGACGAGTTATTGGTAGACCCCTCGGAGACAATATCGCTCTCGAGAAACCTGGTCAACGTGACAGTGCAAACATAGTCTTGGTGTGAGCGTCGCCGCAGGGGGACACCAACCGTGTAGCCATGCTTGGCCAATTCATCCGTGCAGCAGGCTTTCTGCTACTTTTATGCAATTTCCGTGCATATGGTAGGCAAATCCGCACGGACAAAGAAAGCGGGGCTTCCTCGGGATGCGGATACCAAGCCTGCCACGAAGTTATGGAAGGTGAGGGCGATGGAAAAGTTCACCAAGTTAGAGAGAACTGAAAATTTTTTCGATCTTAGGCGTGGTAAACGTGCATCTTGTTCCCCATTCACATGACGACATCGGATAGCTCAAGACGGTGGATCAATATTTCTACGGTTCAAAAAACACCATTTCCCGCGCTGGGGTTCAGTACATCATCGACACAGTTATTCAGGAACTCGTGGCTGACCCAGACAAGAGGTACGCGCACTACTGTACAAGTGCAATGCACGCCCGGATTTAAAAGACTGCTTTAGATTTATTCAAGTGGAGACTGGGTTCTTCTGGCGTTGGTGGAACGAGCAAACCGACTCCAAGAAGGACACCGTCATCAATCTCGTCGCCGAGGGTAGGCTTGAGCTGGTTGGTGGCGGGTGGTCGATGAATGACGAAGCAGCCGCACATTACAGCGGAATCATCGAGAACTTGGCACTAGGACTGAAGACCCTGAAGGACACGTTTGGTAACAGCCTTTGTCATAGAAAAAGTGTACGTGTAAAGTGAAAAGCCTACACTCAGTACTCGACAGTTGAACTTCGACTTCATCGATTTTTTCTACCTAAAAACTATCCCAGTCACCAGCAAGTATGACAAGCACAATATCTCTGTTGTACACTACCTGCTCCGTTCTTTGGAGAGAACGAACTCCCCCTTCTCCCAGAAGTAAAGAAACCTCTCTTAGTCAATGTTTTGGTGCCGACCAGCTCAGTTGACGAACTCCAGGTTCTACTGTACTTCCACCGCATGCTGTAGGCTCTTGTGGGGTCCCCAAGGTTGCCTGGCAGATCGACCCTTTCGGTCATTCTCGAGAGCAGGCCAGTCTCTTCGCTCAGATGGGCTACGATGGCCTCTTCTTCTCCAGAATCGACTTTCGGGACAAGCAGCAGAGAAGAAAGGACAAAACTTTGCAAGTAAGCGTGAAAGAGGCGGGTGCAACGATATCACTTCGGCATCGGCAGAACGAATTTAGAATGCTTGGGGTCCCCCTGCGCCGATTTGCAAGATGGCATCAAATGGCAAAAGCCCCAACGCCTCGATTGGAGCAAGCAGGACAGTGCGTGCATATCAGCACAAGTGTCGTGCAACGCAGTGTGCCAAAGAATGTGTGGCAGAAGGTTGTGGGTGCCAACGCAGCACCCAGACACTCTAAAGGCCACCTCATTTGCCCACAGCGTTTTTCTATTGCTGCAGTTGACCAATCACTGTGTTCCCCCGACTTTCGAGGTGATGCGCAAATCCGAAACTAGGCAAGTAAGACAATGGATTTTGAAACAACAATGAGATGTTTCATTACAATGAGCCACACAAAATGCACCTTCGTGATAGAGTAGGTCGTTACGAATGAGAACTTCGAACACAAGACATTCTCCACATACGTATACGTCTGATCGCACTTGACTGACGTCCTTTTGCAGTATACAAGGTGCAGTGAATACTCATTCAGAAAGTTTCCTTTCTCTACACGTTCTGCATGTTGAGAATCAGCCTGAAGCAAGGTATGTCAGTCCCATTTCAGACTGGGCTACGCACTTTGTTCGTGGTCGTCAATCTTGCTGATGAAGTCCGAATCGACGTACAACTGTAAGTTGACGTACTTCCTGCACTTGATGTTGCTGTTGTTGCCGCACCAATCAATGCAGGGTAAAAAAATAGCCTTCAGCACATTAATACTTATCGCAATCAACACAGGTAAGAGTGCACCCTCACATAAAGTCACTCATATCACGTAGTTTTACTACTTTAATACAATAACTTTGCAGGAGCAAATAGGCAAAAGCACGCAGTTTCATGCATAAATGTGTGGAGTCTTTTTCTTTAAGGTTCTGTGGGAGGGCACTGATCACATCGGCGAGGGAACCTCGATCTTCACCGGAGTCTTCGCTAATCATTATAATGCGCCCTTAGGATTCTGTTTCGACGTCCGCTGTCCCCAATATGTTCCCATCGAAGACGATGAGAATCTGCAAGAGTATAACCTAGATAAAGTCGTAAGTGTGCATGTCCTATTTCTTCTGGTCCCACTTTTTTATACGACGTTTCTCTTTTGCAGGTAAGAAGATTCACTGCAGTTGTCAACGAGGCACGGAAGTTCTATGCCAGCAACAGCCACATCATGTTCACCATGGGCGGGGACTTCGCTTTCCAAATGGCACGGATGAACTACAAGAACCTCGACAAATTGATCAAGCACATGAACAACAGAACCTCAGAAACAGGCATCCACCTACTCTACTCAACCCCTTCTTGCTACATGAAGGCCCTCAACGATGAGATGCAGGATTATGAATGGGTGACCAAGACTGACGACTTCTTTCCTTACGCAGACGGTAATGAAATTGCTGTTTTTTCAAATACTACAGCGTAAAGCGCTGCTGTTCTCGCTCTTCTGGCGTCATGGTACAGTGCACGCTATATTTGGAGACTTGATATGTACTCCGTCTTTTTCACTGCAGGTCCTAACGCTTATTGGACAGGCTACTTCACGTCACGCCCCAGCTTCAAGTATCACGAGCGTCAGTGCAATGCGGTATTGCAAGCGGCCAAGCAAGTCACCGCTGTGTACGACAACGCGGACGCTGCGGTAAGAGACTCCAAGATCAACGCCAACAATCACGGACTCTTTGCTCTGCAAGACGCCCTGGCAATAGCGCAACATCACGATGCAATCACCGGTACCGCCAGACAGCACGTGGACGCGGACTATCACCGCAGATTGGCGTAAGTCAAACTCGCATGCAACGCGTTGAGGATCTGTAGAATGGACAGTAATCGATGCAACGATACAGACGCGGACGTGAGGAGGCGCATGCTGACATGGCACGCACGATACTCAACAGCCAGAACATGGACACTTCCACCATTCTGGGCTACGACGACTTGGAATCCACCTTTGGATGCCCCCTGCTGAACGTGAGCATCTGTCCTGTGACAGAGAATAGTCCCCTCTCGCTCCTCGTCGTGTACAATCCTCTGTCAAGAGAGCTTTCCTCGCTCCCATTGAGGATCCCGGTCAAGGCATCAAGAAATGTACGCGTTTTCGATGAAGATGACAACGCAATCCCGGTGGAATTGATCCCAGTGAGACAAGAAGTTCTGGATTATCCCGGTAGGGGACAGGATGTGCAGGCAGAAATGGAGGCATGCTTTAACGTGGACGGTATCCCAGCTTTAGGTGAGATATTTCATGCGCAATGTGTACGAGTACTATGAGTAACTTTACTGCACAGGTTACAAAACGTTGTACATCGAGCAGGAAGATTCCTCTGACCCTCTTATCATCTCTAAAAGGGATATTACACCACAAGCATTCCTCAGGAAATTGCCCAACGGCTTCGACTTGAACCTGAAGTACTACAACGGCTACAATGGCCTTGGCCAGGTTTGCCGCCATCTACTACGCCGTCCCTCCTACGTGGCGCGTTTTTTCAGTACTTTTTTGGTTGCAGAAATCGGGGGCCTACATTTTCCGACCTGATGGTGATACTCCTACCGCTACTATCATCCAGGATCCAGTGGAAGAGTATGAAGGAACCGCTTTTACTGAGTGGAGGGTTTCCTTGGACATCAACTGGGCTAGTTTTGTGGTCAGAAAGTATTCTACTGACTGGGAGGTCGAGTGGATGGTGGGTCCAATACCAGGCAAGTGCGTTCTGTTCGGTCTTCAGAGCGCTACTTATTAGTGATTTTTTTGCCACTTACTTGAAATAACGTTGCTCACAGTTTGATTTTCTAAGAACTATTTGACTATTGGAATGTTTCTTCTTTACTTAATTTCTCCACCAAGTTGTTGCTTTCGACTGAAAATACTCTAAAACCGAACATGACAGTTTTTGAATGTGGATATACGGCGCAGCCAACCCTTTTCAGTTCTGCTATGAGGCCCCCAAGCTCAAAGAAGTCAGATCATAAATGATCACTTATCCTTTAGTTGACGATGATGAAGGCAAGGAGGTGATCATGACATACAGTCTGGAGGACACTGGTGATAGCACCGGGAAGTTCTGGACAGATGCCAATGGCAGGCAAATGATGCCAAGGGTCAGGAATGAGAGGTTCTCATATGACCCACAATTTCTCACCCTTGAACCAGTGGCATCTAATTACTACCCTGTCACCTCAAGTAAGTAAACCTGTCTGAAGATGGCTGCAGTGTACATGTTGTCTCCTCAACACTTTACCTATGCCTTCCAACAGCTATTTTCACCAAGTCTGAAGCCGAATCCAGTAAGAGACTGATTGTGGTAACAGACCGCAGTCAGGGCGGATCAAGCATCAATGATGGAGAGCTTGAACTCATGGTGCACCGGCGACTTTTGGGTAGAGACTTGCGAGGCGTGGGCGAAGCTCTCAATGAAACTGCCTTTGAAGTTGGACTCGTGGTCAATGGCAAACATTTTATCTGCATTGAAACAGACCAGGAGCAGGATGCTGTCCAATGGATGAGGAGAACAATGCAAGAAAAGAGCTTTCTCCAACCATCCCTGTTCTTCTTCCCAACAGAGCAAACAAAAGAGAATTGGTTGAATGACGGACAGAAGAGTTATGGTGCTCTGAAGCAGGACCTGCCTGATAATGTCAACATCCTCACTCTGGAGCAATGGAATGACCAGGGTGATGTGCTGCTTAGACTAGAGCACCTCTATGACAAAGATGATGCCGGAGGTACCATGACTGAACCAGCAACTGTCAATCTGTCGGAGCTCTTCACAGAGTTTGTGTATGCAGAGGCCGTTGAGATGACTCTCGGTGGCAACATGGAGCTGGATGATATGGAGAGACTTCACTGGACTTCAGCAAAGTACAGTCACAGTCACAAGGGAACCCATGCTATGAAGCAGCGGGAATTTGATGGATCTACAGTGGAGTTGCAGCCGATGGAGATCAGAACCTTCATGCTCTTGAAGGAGGCCTCTAAAAGTCGTGCACAGGAACTGGTCTCCTCAGCTGATAATCTACAACCTTTGAACAGTTACGCTGGTCTCATCATATCTTTTCTATTGATGACAAACATACTGTAGTGATCAACGCAGTGGAGTTAAATGACACTGTAGTTCAGTAAAGACATGAACACACATGCACATTCTACTCAATACTCAGACACTGTATGCATAGGAGAGATAAGAAGCTTAAGAAACAATCAGGTTCTTTACTCATGTCTCAATTTGTTGGTTGACACTCCATGTGCAATGAAGCAGCAAGCATTGCTTTTCTTAGTCACCTCGTTCTTAATACTCTTGACCCATGGGGAGGAGGATCCCAGCCCTTTGCTGCACCAAAACCGAGGCCTTGAGGCTGTGGCTGAGGCTTTTCGCAGCCTCACTCCAGAGCAGCAGGCAGTCCTCAAGTCCAAGCTGGACCCAGCCTGGATCAAGGAGAGACTGAACCTTCCTCCCTTCCTAGATGGGATTGTTGCAGCTGTCATTGAGGCTATATTCGACAATCTGGAAGATAGCATAGAGGAGGTGATTGACTATGTTGCAAATAAGACTGAAGATGTCCTCGACTATGCTGTGGACAGGATCGAGAAGGATATAGGAGAGCTTGTGCAAACTTTGTGGGAAAGGGTGAGATCTTATGAAATTAATGTGTGTGATGTGCTGCAGTCTATGGTGCACATAGTTTGAATGTGATTCACATATAGTACCCAAAAGTAAGCCAAAACAGAGTTCCAAAGGCAACAAAATATTACAGGACATTCACTTGTTCCCAGTGCCAGTGCAATTTGAGGATCAAACCCGCAGCGATGTGATCAAGATCGAGCACCACATATCTACTCTAGTCATCATTATGTCCATCATCACTGCCATGCTAGGAGTCTTCATTGCTGTAGTCATAGGTTCCAGATTTACTACAGGGGGCAACAAGAAAGGGTTCATTTGAAATATGCTGTCTTTAAGTTTGAGCTCACTAAATAATAGACCAGTACATAATACAAGTTTGTAACACCAACACTACAAACTTTTGCGCTCGACAGAATGAGTCCCACACTTGAAAAATGACATAGCAACAAGAAAGAAGGTACAATTATGTGCACAGAAATTGACGTAATTTTTTTCCATACACATATTGGATGCTGAGCAGTGCCTGAAGAAAAATTCCAAAAGGGAATCCTCAGCTTGATTCTCCTCGATTTTCTGTCCCATGTACTTCTCCATATCCTCTGAAGCCAAGTATGAGAAGAATTGCTCAAAAGTCCAGGGACTTTTCCAAGTCCCTGGGCCACAACCCTAAGAGATATGTAAGCTTGAAGAAGCCTCACTTCCTTCGGTGTATGAGATCAAGAGGCTGCAAGATGTCTCTACATTACTGCAGGAGATGCAATTCATTACACTGGACAGCAGATGTAATGATATCTGTGTGACAGTGGTTTTGACCATTACAATCGTCTGACCCCAACATCTGTAGAAAGAGCTGGGCACGATTTGAATTGGGACTTGAATGATTATTTTATAACTCTGACCCTACATCCAGTGGTCGTGACATTCGTGGTCTACTGCTTGTAACAAAGGCTGTGATCCGCACAGTAGCAATGTAAGGTGCGGCACTTAATGTTATACAGGGTGTAAACTAATTGATGGCCCCTGACTATTTTTACTGAAAATGTCAAAGAGGCATGGTGAAAGATAAAGCCTCAAACTTTAAACAATTTTGTGGTCTCGATGCCACGCCTCATTGAGACTCGTCTGAAGGTGAAAGTGAAGCACATAGGCAAATAACACGTCAATAAATGTAACAAAAAAAAGATTGGTATGCATCAGGCATTAGTGTTCGGGGCCATCAATTAGTTTACACCCTGTACAAAATTCTGGCACGCAATGTATGCATGTCACTCCACGTGCGATATAACACAGACCGGTGTATGACTAGCACTTTAGGCATAGACTTCTGTATGGGTACTTAACGTTAGATACAGACGTACGTGACGTAGGAATGCCTGCGTATTAGCTTCAGATACCTATGTACTTATAATCTAACTCTTCACATGAGCCGCAGTACGTGCTACGCGTGTACAATAAACATATACGCTCTTATACATCCAGATACAACAGAATCTGCCTAGTATGCAGTACAGTAGAACGCAACACACGCATGCACGCGCACATGTTATAACTAAACATGTCTGGAGGCAGCATCCCTAAATGCACAGGTGTCTTCTGCTTTCTATCTTTTCTCCTTGTACAATAGAAGGTGCGCTGTTGACTCCAAAACTACAGAGCAAGGGGAAGCTACTAATATTGCACTATTTTAAGATCAGAGAGGGTCGGTCTAATAAATAGCTCTCTGAGATCCAAAGTTTCCAAGATGCTGCAACTCCTCCTCTTACTTTTGGCGCCGTTGCTCATAGTGGTGAGGGCGGACCTGTCGGTGATCTTTCACGAGACCGGATTCTCGTTCTCCTACAACTTCGCAGAACAGGTCGATGAGGTGAGAAAAGTGTGGTCAGTGCTATTCGGTGACCACGCGAACAATTGTGTCTCATTTGCAGAGAGACGACGACAACGTGACCACTTGCGTGCGCGAGGGGAACTTTAACTTCACTTACCTGGATATGGCCAACCCCTCGCAACTATCTAAGCAGAGCTTCGCCGAATGTGTGCGTTTGTGTGTTGGGGAGCACCCTGAGCGGACCCACCTGCTCATCGGATTCTACGACGCGGCCATCTTCGGCGACGAGTACAAGTGCCTCTGCGCTGATGAAGAAGCGTTCGAGAAAGCCCCAAAGCTCTCCGACCAAATGTGCGACAGAAAGTGCCCCTTCAGTAACTATTAGTGAGAAACGACCTCAGAGTACGTACACACTGTATGCATCAATGTCACAAGTCACGTTTCTGTCCTGAAAGCTGCGGCGATCCGACGGACAACATACTGAGCGTCTACTGCCTGCGCCGTAGCTGCTTACCCTTGCACCAGCGACTAACGCCAGTTTGTGCCACCAGGAGGCCCCACGATGCCCACGGATGTGTCAGGACAGACGAGATCGATTGGGCACATGCGCACAATGTCAGGAACTTTTCCGCCGAAGTCAATGACCACACGGCGTGCGTTTGGGAGTGCCACGACTACCATCCGCATTCAATGTACAGCCTGACGAGGTATGAAATGACAATGCGGTTGGAAAGGAACCGTACAAAGATACTTGCTGAATACTCATATTTGTGCAGTAGCTGAATTGAAGTTAACGCAGTCTTTCACCTCTCTACATCGGACATAGGCGGGTGGGCGACGTCCTTACGTGCAGCTGCGGGTATCCTCGCACCTTGGAACCCATGCACATGCTGCAGAGTGAATTCTGCGACATGCTGCCGAAGACAGCGCCCTTCTACACGGTCAACTGCATCAGTGACTTGGACGAAGATGGAGGAGAAACTTACTCGGTACTTAACAGACTACCTGTGTGATGTGGTCATGACCGTGATTACTACACAGGTGGACCCGTCCTCGCAGTGCAGCCAAGTTTTGCCCGTGGGCTGCATTTTCGAAGAGCTGCTGAATGGGACGAACCCGTCAGTGGTGGTAGGCGGTGAAAAGGAGCCAGATGCTCAGGTGTGCCACACCGTCTGTTCCGCATTGAGCGCTCATACGACCAAGCACGTGGGCGTGAGGTGGAACGAGGCAAACAGTCAGATGATCTGCTACTGTCTGAAGCCGGATGCCTGGAATTCCAGTCTTGTGGGACCTTGGGCAGCATGCGACAGATCCTGCCAACCATTCGGTAATGTCACGTTTGATCCCTAGCCTTTATGCTCACGTCGTTGCCCATACTACTCATGGAATGCTTGAACAGTTAGAAATGAGTGCAGAAATCATTTTGCGCGGTGGGACAAATTTCATGTGTACACATATACATTTTGCATTGAATACTAGCAGTGTAACATTGGACGTACCTGTTGTAAGTATATATACACATGCATACTAAGTGCACGTATGTTTTAGGCGCTGGATTGATGTGTGGAGGTCCAGCTCAGCCTAGTTTCAGTCGCCCGCCAGCATTAAGTATCTATTGTCTTCACGAAGGCACCGAGTCCACCGAACAGACCAATGAAGGGGAAGAAACTTGGCTGGAGCTCAAGGGCACAGAACCTTTGTTGAGAGAGGTAACTTTTGACCAGGCATTCACTACTGATGTGCTTACCATGCCTGGACCTAATCAATGACATTCTTTATGATTTCAAGATCCTTCAAGCGACGGCGAACACCAGCATTACCGCAGATATGATGGTAGCGCTGTTAACCCTCCTCTGCATCATACTGCTAACGATGGTCACGTACCTGTGCTTCTCAAGGGGCATTTCATCCCTTTCAAGACATGTCATGTAGAAAGTGGGCATGAGTTCAATGATCATGATGAAGTCGCTGCCCGTGACTCATTTTGATGCACGATGCACCTGTGCATCTGTGCATCTGTGGAAGTGTGATTTGATGTGCAGCAAAATGTCCAGGTGTGCGTGCTTGTTTCAACAACGTCCCTCCGTAAAGAGGTGCTACGACTCGCTCCCGTCCGCGCCGTAGCCTAACGGCTTGTCACTGTATAGGTAGAAACTGCTGCTATCAATGTGTGTGCATAGTGCAGGATGTCGCATTCATATCAATAACACGAATCAATGCGTAAATGTCAATAAAAACTTACATCTATTAATGCTCTGTACGCGTCCTCCTTTTACAAGGCGGTTCTTTGGTACTAACTTACATACGTAGGTACGTAAGTAGGCGGCTGGGAAGGATGCAATATGTCCACTCTCACTACCGAATGTAGAGTAAGCACACCGTTCAGAGTGATGACGAACGCCGTGAAAAAAACTGTTGTTTACTCCTTATCCCAAAGTTGCTTAGGCAGGAGTACAGATGCACGATGTCTCTTGCACAACATTGCAAATGTTCTGGAGACATTTCTTCAAGCTGCCTATAATGGTGTAGCTTATGTGTCCTATGTATGGGGTGGTGGTGCAGCAGCGCCGCTGGTGGGCCTTTCTACTACTACAGTACGGGAAACACTTGTCAACCTTTATTCGAATGAAGTTAACAGGTGTTCTTATCCTAGCTTTCTCTGTCTCCCTCCCTTCCGTTTTTAGGCAGGATCCTTACCTTGAATTGTGAGGACGAATAAGAAGCTTGGCCTCGGAAATGGACTAAGGAAAGTGACCACGTTGTTGCTGGTAGCAAGAAGAACGATGCTCAGAGTCACCATAGCTACAATCTCCCTGCTCTCCATAACTGCAGCGACGTCAGAGAGCATCAACAGCAGCCTCGACCGAATGCTAACCTCTTTGTCCAAGTCGGACGCTGAAGTGGACTCTCAAGAACTCAGCCGGCGAATGGTGGCTCGTTCACGGTTAGAGTCACCCTTGTGCTACGGGAGCAACGACTCCGGTAAAGATACCGCTGCTCCTCCTATTGTTTCTCCCGTGGCCTGCGTCACCGCATCGTACATTCCAAGTGACAAGACTTACCTAGTGATCTTCCAGCACGATGAGAGCGGCGACGACCCCTCTGTCTGCTGGAACATGTGCCGGTCAGTCTTCCCGAATACTAGCGTGGCCCTGGTATCCAGGGCTGTTGGCGTCCAGGACGGAGCTTCTGCCAGTGGCCTCGACTGCCACTGCGGAATGGGAGACGCCCTTGGTCCAGAGACTATAGGTCCGAGTGGCTTATGCGATGTCACATGCGAGAAATCGGGGCTTCAGTGCGGAGGCAAGAAGACCTTCGCCAATGGCTTCACGGAAGAAACCTTCAGTGTCTATTGCATACCCGTCGAGGCCGTACTTGATGATGGGCAAAATGATGAGACAAGGGGGTCTCATTCGCAAATCAAGAAGAAGCGATCCGTCGAGAGCGTCAACAACCTCCAGAGAGTTGAGAGCATCAAGAAAGGCGACGCTGCCAAAGGTGAAAGGGTGCAGGAGTCAATGGAGGTAGAGATCGCGTCCAACACTACCTCAGATATCAACCAAGTCCTGCACGACATCTGGTCCGCGCAGATGCGGACTAACATCATTGCCATCGTCATGATCGGCCTTCTGGTACTTGTCATCATTCTGGTGCTCGTTCTCCTCGTCTGGGTTTATCTCTTCGTGGAGAGCTGCGACTCTGCAGGGCAGCAGTCACTATTTTATCGAAGGCTCAGTGGTTCCAAGCAGCGACCCCAAGCGCTACATCAACAGCAGCGCAACGGTGCATCGACAAACACAGACGCCACCCAGGCGTCCTCCGACGCGCTGCCTAAGACGTCCACATCCACTTACGGAGCCACAAATCAGGTGATTAAGCAAGAATGTTCCACACGCGTACACGGTTGCTCCATGCAACGTCAAAGTGGCCGATTTGCGTCTCACATAGACTTCCCACCCTGTTGCGCAGGCGTTTGATCCCACCGCGGAAACGGACCCGGTGCCGGAGATCTTCGTGGAGTCGCAGAAGAAATCGCTCGATGATGAAGACGACGGACCCGACAGAGGAGGAAGTCAGGGGACGGCAATCCTCGCGGGTAGGTCCACCTTTTTTGGGAACGCCCTCAGTCAGGACAGTGTGATGACGGAGCCGGCAGACGAGGTGGCCTCCACCAACCCTGACGAGCGGCCTACATGAAGAGTTTGGCAACAGTAAATGATAGGTGTAAACAACTTTCATCTCATCCGACTACGGCAAGGTTAGTTTGTTTCAAATGTCTCCTTGGGTGTGTGTCTACTTCTCCTAAGCTATTCAACCAGGTGCAGGGAAACCGGGCATTTGCTCGAAGCTCCTGTTTAAGAGCATGCACGTAATATCGAAGCATAAATACTGTCACGAAATATACACCTCCGAACGAGAGTTATGTGTTCTCAACTTATCACCGCTCAGTGCATGGACTAGATCTGGGTTAGCCCCCCGACTTTGCCAAACTATTCTGTACAGCACAGTCATGTCTCGCCAATACAATAGTTCGCGCTAACGCGCTACCGACTTCAATGGATAGGAAGAGCTGCACAAATATCGACAAACGTACCTTCGGCCCTTGAGTCTTTATATGTCAGATTTCTTCCAAAGAATAGGTGCTACAAGTACTTCTCTTTCACGTGTAGATTTCGCTAGTGTCATGAATGATGATTTCTGTTCTGGACAAGTTGACGAAGCGACTGCAAAAGACAACAGAGGCGGGAAATTGGAAAATAGGTGAAGTCAGTGAAAATAACTATATATTGCATCACTGAAAAGTAGGACTTTTGGGTCCGAATTTTTAACTTGAAGTTTTTGACAACTTCAATATATTATTGCTTCAGGTTGTTTTGGCGCTCGGAAAAATTCCGAGACGGTGATCCTGCTGTACTTAGAGCCATTTCATAAAAAGACAGTGAACATTACAGACAGCAGTTGCTTACTTCATGCATACTCATGAACAAAGCAACCACAATCCTTGGCTGCACGTAGTTCAAATCGTAGGCCAGGTTTTGACTGATCGGAGATTTGTCACACTGTCACGCAACCTCATCTCTCTGTACTAGAACACTGGTGAGGCCGGCAGACCGACAAAGCTCTCGTAACTCCCTCGTCTATCTTTGATGCATTAGAGAAGCGCTATACCAAGGAGGGTTAACGGATCGTTACAACTATGAAGTTTGTGATCGCGGTGAAGAACTTCGTCAGAAATCTGTAGTCAAGGCAATTTAGTCTGTGATCTGATGTCGATGAAAGTTTACCTTTGAGCTATTGATCATGTGAAAGCAACAATCTACCTGAGACTCACAAGGAAAGTCACACAGGTATGAATGAACAACAACAAAAAGTGTGCAGTTACAAAACAACAACTGAACCATGTTTGTGCCAATTTTTACCCTCAACCTGAACCAGAAGGCTCTCCCCAGCCGAGTAGCAGTTGGGGAGTACGATGGGCAACATGCGTGCCTCACAGCGGCCACGACAGCAGAGAAGGTTTTCATCAAAATCAGCAATAAATTTGCATATTTTGGCCATGTTTTTTTCAATGACTTTTTGACAGTTTCAGTTTCCTTCAAGACGGCCCAGCACATAGGATAAACATAGAAACGTCTCTAAACTTATCAAGAGCTCCTTTGTGTGTTAGTCATGGGCCTCTGAAGGAAGCCTTCTGTAATCTCACAACATCTGCACAAGCTTGTAATTTTTCTGTCAAAACTATTGTTGACCTTATGCAATTCCTCTTGGATTGGACTTCTTTTACGATGACTTTTAGGTGTTTATCCACAACCCTCACCAGTCTCTTGGCTCCATTTCTGGCCGGATGGTGTTGAACTCAAGCACCCAGGACCTTGTGACCCTAAACATCAACCAACGGGTGACAGCACTTACAACGGGACAGCTCAACCCCGAGAGCAGAAGAGACTGCCTTCTTGTAGGCACTCCCACAAATCTGCTTGCATATGATGTGGAGAAAAATGCAGACATATTTCATAAGGCAAGGATTTCTCTGTGCAGCATGCAGCTCCTGTCCATTCAGAGGGTGCCAGCAAAGTGTTTAGATGAGAAGAACAAGACCTGTAAAACTAGCTTTCAGCATGAATAATTTAAATAGTGAAGAAGGCATTTTTGGGACATTCTTGACCTGCCAACTGCTGAACTGCAAGGTTCTAAATATGATCTCATTAAAGGTCATGAACTTGAAGGCATGTCACCCATGACTATAGTCATCATTGAGTGACATTTGGGTAACCAACACCTCCACCCAACTTCACACGAGGTGGGTTGCTTTTATGAGAGACGAATCTGGTCAAATTGGTCGAGAACCACATGGCAATTTCTACCACTCCCTTTATTATTTCATGGCGCTTTCGCGCTTCCTACTTTGCTTGGGTAGAATAATAGACGTATATGTCTGTGTCAGTCCATTCGTTTGTGTTGCACACCACACTCTTCGCGCTCACCACGCGCAAAAACACATGAAGCTGGGAACCGGCGAAAATCAGCCGCGAAAATGCTCAAAATCGGCGGTGGACTTGTAATTAAACATGTGTAATTGTGTTGCTGGTACACTCGGTACTTTTGACATTTTGACCTTAAATGCATATATATACGTACATATAACTGAATCTTCCAGGATGTGGCTGATGGTGTGAATGCAATTGCATTGGGTACACTGGGCGATGACGAGCAGATCCCCTTAGCTATTGTGGGCGGAAACTGCTCTCTTCAGGGATTCGACCATGAGGGAAATGACCCCTTCTGGACAGTCACCGGTGACAACGTGTCAGCCATGACCATCATGGACTACAACGGCGATGGCAAGAACGAGGCAAAAGCATAAAGCATTTACTCAGTCATCTGGTATTTACCTTACTGCTGGCCAATACAAGCTCATGAGCTGTCAAATTTTTCCTTGTTACGAATTGAATTTCAAAAATGTGCCGAAGCTTGGCTAGATACCAGGATATGAACAAGGCAATGACATTTGAAGTGTTTCGCAATTTCTACGTTGTTGAAGACTGCCACAACAACTATATCTGAAAAGAATAAATGTTCCTTGTAGCTCATCGTGGGGTCTGAAGACTTTGAGATCCGTGTCTTTGCCCGTGACAATCTCCTGACAGAGACCAGTGAGACTGAGGCTGTGACGGCACTGGTTCCAGTTCAGGACGGCCGATTTGGGTATGCCTTGTCCAATGGGACTGTGGGTGTGTATGAGAAGACCACACGATGGTGGCGAATCAAGTCTAAGAACAGTGCTGCTGCCATCTTTGCCTTTGACCTGGATGGAGACGGTGTCAATGAGCTCATCACAGGTGGTGCTTTCAATCAGTCGTGCTGCTTCCAGCACATCTACACATGTGTATGTATGTCACAGGCTGGAGCAATGGAAAGCTGGATGCAAGAAATGACCGATCTGGAGAGGTGGTATTTAAGGACAACTTGAACCACCCAGTAGCCGGACTTGTGCAAGGAGACTACAGAAAAGATGGAAGGATGGAGCTGATTGCCTGCTCGACTGAGGGTGAAGGTAAGGTTTGCAACTATGGAAATGGCACTTGATGAAGGTTTGTCATGCATGTGCATGAAGGTGACATGGAAAAAACATACGTCAATGTTGACACCCTTACCTCTTGATCACATTTGACAGTCCAATGTAATATCCAGTGACTACCAAAAAATTGATCTAAGCATCTCTTTGGGAGTGGCAAAATTGACCTATACTAAGCATGAGAATCCTGCCTCAGTCAATACTAAATGCTGTAAATTTGAAAGGGATCTTGACAAGACCGACAAGTGACTGTTCGTTATATCCAATTATCCTTATGTTAATTTTACAGCGGACCGGATTTTCCCATGTGACACCTTGATGTTTCACTCTTGGATGACAATTCGACTTGAACTTGTACCTTTTTCAAATCGGATTCGTTTTCTTTATGTCTCTAGAGGCTCCTTTCTGCTGGTGCTTCAACACAGTTTTAAACTGAACGGAAATCAGCCGTATCACAATGTTTCAATCAACATTTAATGTAAAAGCTTGAAGAGCCACTGTTGACTCACCTGATAAAGTTCAGTGTCACTAAGTAAGAGAAGTCAAAGTGATTCTGTTGTCTGCAGTCCGAGGCTACCTGCCAGTTAATGCTGAGCTCCGTCGCAACCTGGTTGACTTCAGTGTTGAGCAAGAGGCAGTCCGTGAGCTATCTCAGAAGAAAAGCAGCTTGTTGCTGGAACTGCGAAACTATGAGGAGAATCAGAAAGTGGCTTCCAAACAGAATTTGCAGGCTGTAACCCAACACAGCCTTGGAGTCATCCCAGCTCAGACACAGCTTTCCACTGCACTTGCCATCAATCTCGGGACCGATGGGAAGCCGGTATGGTAATTCAGACTCGTGTAGGTCACAGCATTCAATAGCATCCTACCTCATTCTAGTCCCAAAACAATTTTCTTCAAAGCTCATTGTACAGTTGACATATAGAAAGATCAAAAATCACTATGGCCAGTCATGCATCCTCCACAAGGAGTAACAGAAACTATTTTTCCATCAAGGCTCAACATTTTTCAACCGTTTTCAGTAACCCCAAAGCCAAATCTGACTAGCAACCATTCAAACTACTCTCCTGCTCCCACATATGTGCATCACTGACAGTCCAAGTTGGCCATCTTTTTCCCAAAAGCTTCTTGCATTAAAGCAACCTCTTTTGAACAACTTCCACCGTCACATCTTTTAGATTACTGTGCACATGTCGGTGCTGCACGCACATTGTGTTATGCACCATTACTCAGAATGTTGATATTGGCAGCCCCACGTGGAGGTGAGCCTCTGTACTTCCAACGACACCATAATTCGCAGCATTTTGATATTTGCTGAGGGGATCTTTGACGGGGAATGTCACGTCCTCCATCCACGAGACCCATCCACCGAGATTCATGTGCCGATTTTTCCACCCAAGGACATCCCAGTTGACTTGCACATCAAGGTGAGTTTATCTCAACATAGTGAGTTTCCTAATTTACTTAGTACTGGATGGTTGTGCGCCAGTTGGTAACCCATTTTGTTTGGACAAACCATGAAGTGAACTTAGTGCTTTTTCAGGCTTTTGTAGGTTACAAGAGCAGCCAACATTTCCATGTTTTTGAACTCACACGGCAGCTCCCTCGCTTTGCTATGTACTGCCGACTGTCAAACAACAGCCCAGTATTGCCAAAGAGCCATGTGCGATTCAGGGTGAATGAGCGCACAGCCAGGGTTGCCATTTGGCTCAACCAGAACTTCCTTGTGGGTGAGGAGCTGGATGCAAGTGATGGACCTATTAAGGTGGCTTTTTCCTCCCTCAGGGAAAAGCAGCAGGAGCTTAGAATCAACATGGAGACAGTGAGGAAATTGAAATTGCCCATCTCATGTACACATGTGGCTAACAGAAAAAGTTTTTTTAAGGATGGTTCTGTGCTCTTGGAATGTGACAATATGGACCTCTGTGGAGATGTTGTGCAGAGTCTTGCCGAGTACCTGGGGTTGGAAGACCTTGAGTGTGAGTGTGACTTCCCGGATGAGTTCAACTGGCTGGAATCACTCTTGCAAGAGGCAGACGAACTGCAGAGTGTAAGGCAAAGACTGTCAGCAGAGATGGCAGATCATTCTGGTATGATCCGTACCCTGGTGGTCAGGGCAGAGGACTCAAGGCTCATGATGGACATGTAAGTGTGGTGTGTTAATCGTGTCAATCATATGGAAATCCAATGGAGACTGCATAAAAATGGGTGGAAGGAATGCCCACAGGAGGACATGCGTCATTGGGAGGTCATCAGGATATAGATGAAGGCAATAGGAACATCATGAGGGGGAAATAATTCGAAGTTGCATGAAAAATAGTGGGGAACACTTTCTACATTTTTAAATTGATTTCCAAATTTATGAAATTTTAACAATTGGGTTGATCTACGCCATGCACAACAGTTCCATCACACAACCTCGCCTCCATCGCCTGCAGTAACCATGGTTACTAGTTTCACCTCACATGGCAAAGAACTCTTTTTCACGGAATATTTTATCCTTGGAACAATTAATCTTCGGTAAATGTTCAGAAGAATAGGTTCTAGAGTTGGGGAAAATATGCGAAGAAGCACCGTCTATTGGTAATACCACCTCATTTCTTTGAATTGCCCCCAAACTAAAGAGGAGAGTACACTTTCCGGAAAGGCAAAGTACAACTTTCAGGTTTGTTACCTTTACTTTGTTCCAGCACTAGAACGTCTTTCAACTTTGTCACCTAGGCCTCGTTGATGGGTGAAATGCTAGAAGTGAAGGCAAAAGGGTGCTGTTTCTCAATTTCTCTCCAGCTCTAGTTATCATTAGGGCTGTAAAGAAGGCCAAAAGTACCCTCTAGAGATCATAGACCCAGTACCTAGTCACTTTAGGCATTTAACTCAAAAAGGAGACCTGCAATTCCCACCAATTCTTGTCCAGGAAGTCCATGCGCAGCTGGTATGCACAACTGTACGACATCAACCGTGACCTTATTTCCGGCTTCCGCATCAGGTGCAACAACCATGAACAGCTCATGAGCATCTTGAAACTGATCAATCAGATCATCCAGAAGGCAGGGAGACTCAGAGGTGAGAGAGACTGTGAGAGAGCAACAGCATGTCAGGCAGTGGCTGAAGGTAGCTTAAACTTTTGGCTCAATGTGCACCTTCCATACATGCTGTGTATACTCACAGAGGACTGTTTTCAAATATCTCTTTAAATGTGCTGCAGAGGCATGAAAAATCTGCCTGTTGATGTGGTCTTTTTATAGGCTCCCCCTTTAAAATACTGCTTTACTTTATGACGTAACGCATCATAGCGAGAACTACAGAGAAAGAATGAAACTAATCTGAGGCACTGGAGGAACCCGTGATTGAACTATGCAACAGTACCAACCTCTTCTCTGTCTTGAAAAGTTTTGTAGCTGCTTTAATAAAGGCACAAGGTTCAAGCACAATTCAAGCAAAAGGTTTGACATGGCACTTTCTCCACCTATTCTCTCACTCTTGGTATCGATGTCACAAAATGGAACAACAGGTTTCGTTTCTTGACTACAATGCACTGCTCTCGCCACAATGCGGAATTTCATAAAGTCACGCAATATCGTACAATGGAAGGAAAAATGACCATGTCTACACTTTTAACCCCATGATGGCAGGGGCATTACATTATGGGCACATAGTGTGGCATTTCACGCACACACAACTGACTGCAATTCTTTGCCAACTTTTCAATAGTCTCTTACCTTCATAGTGCATGAAACCCAAATTTTGTCTGTCTGTCTGTCATCCTTGTTGCCTCACAAAAACATAGAAAATGTAAAGCAATCAACAACGAAGGTGTTACGCGCCTTATTGTTACTCCATGGCAAAAAGTCAGATTTGCATCTTTTTCAGGATAGGAAAGTGAGCAACCTTTAGCATAATGACTCGTCCAACGTTCTCTCCTCGTATGACGTTCTTTTCTTATTTCAGCTGGCAGGTCGAAGACCCAGGTGATAGCAGAATGTAGGAGTGCAATCAAGGAGAACAATTCAGGCCAGCTGATTAAGGTCATACGGACTGGAGGTGCAAGACAGCAATGAAAAATATCATGTGCATACAGAAAGAAGCGCCGGATCCATTATGTCTTGAACAGTAAACCCTGTGATATCAAAAATAACCTCCATAACAATGAACAAAAAGCAGTAACCCAACCAGCTGTTACCTACTGGGAACCTTACTCAAGGGACAGCACCTTGGGAGAGGGCCTCCATAGGCAGGGTCTGGCATAAGTAAAGGGTCGCAAAAACACTGTGTTTACAATTGTAAGACGATACGGGATAAATAAACAAACTTTCTGAGGTCGTAATTGTTGGCCATAGGATAGGTTGATTTTGATGCATTAAGCATAAAAGACAGCAGCTTTGTGACCAGCCTACTGAAGTTTGAAAATGCCTAAATGACTGGTTTCGGGCCAAGGCCAACACAGGTGAGACAAAAAAAATAAATTCTACATGATCTCAGTTGAACCTGGCATCAGGGTGACCCTTGGTATTTTACAATTTGGTATCTGGAAAATTCACTGAATTGGAAGGCAGAATTTGGCAGAATTACCCCATGCAGATGCTGCATGGGGTAATGGAAAGAAACATGGAAAGGACAGGCTGTGACTCTAATTGCAACACACTTCTATGGTGGTCTATCAGACATGGAATGGTTGATCTGCGTGTTAACTTATATGAGAACTGCTGGCTGTAAATTTCTAGTGAGTAAATGAGTAAAAACATCATCAAAAATTACATCAAATAAGTAAAAATTTTTGCCCAAAACAAGGTGAATACTTTCTTTTTTTTAAAAGAAAAGAGCCTCAAAGTGGTATAAGTCCTCTATCACCTGTGTTTGTGTTGCTATTACTCCATTTGCACACATTGTTTTGCCCCAAACATCGATCAACATGGCGAGTATTGATGAGAATTTCATTTTTACACACGTTCTTTACTCATTGCATATTTAATTACTGCACCTTAAAGTAGCGAAAACCTCAATTTTTGCAATATTTTGCTGCCGACTGAACTTTTGGGGGTATACGTATCTCGGTTCTCATGAAAATGCTTCGGTGGAACTGAAATACGACTTATGTGACTCAGAATGCTACTTCCATCGCTAAAAATATTCTTCTCCCTGAAAATGATTTCTCAGAACTGAAAATGTCATTCCATAATTAGAAATGCTTCTCCACCCCTGAAACAGCTCATGTACAAGGACAGATATATGGACCACTTTCCATGATTCTTGTGCGGTGGAGGAACTCCATCTTGAACATAAACACTGATGGTTATGCTTCAGTTGTTTCACTCACATCAACCAGCCACCGTACCTGCCCCAGCAACCTCAAGACTTCAATTTGGAAACATACTCTGAGGATGGAGATCAAAATGAGTAAAATGCCTGTACCAACTATTGCGAAAACAGGCCCATCTGGGACAAAAAAAAGCAAAAGCAAACAAGACCTACATTGTCGATGCCAGCCTTTATCAGACAATAACACTTCAGACTTGCTCCATAATTGTATTATTTGTCTTTCTAGTCGTCTTATAAACGTTATTTTTTTCTTTGCACCGGGTTGGTTGTTAGGGTGATCCTTAACCATTTCGTCCTCCTCCAGTGACCTCCATCACTTCCACTGGGTCGGTGGAGCAAATGAGCTTCGTGTGAATGCTGGCCAAGATACCTCTGGAATCAAGCATTTGTCAAAGATTTCTTCGTTAGGCAATCAATTCATTTGCATTCGCGAAAAAAAACCCCGCACATTACGTCATGCACACACTTAAATATTGCAAGCAGTTTCAACTGCGTAGAAAGATCCTTCTTCAGAAGAAACATAATAAATCTTTCATTTATGCTATTGCTCCTGCTGCCTGCTGCAAATTGTATTTGCACAGTTTCATGACACGGACAGTACACCGGGTGCGTCAGATGAACGGGACACCTACTTTGTCACTCGATTACAATGAAACAATCAACAGTCTGAGGTTGGAAATCATCTTTTTGGAAAGTTCAGAGTCTAGGACTTCTAAAAGAACGCCAAATTTGTCGACATCTCATTGAAAACTGTCACCCTAGGAAGACGTAGAAGTCCCTCGCCAGGAGATAACTGTGTTGCTCGAATCTAGGGCCAGCAGTGTCGCTGAGGTTGCTAAGCGATTTGAAGTCTGCCGTTACGTGGTCTACAACGCAAGGACAATCTATGAAGACACAGGGAGGTTTTCCAAGCGAGTTATCAAGCGTCAACTCACCGCTCACTTCCAATACCTTCGGAGAGGTCCGGGATGCCATTGGTGCAAACCTCAGTGAGGAAGATGGCAAAGGAAGTGAAGGTATCATGGGCCGTGTGGACAAGCTTGACCTGGGGCTAAAGTCAAGGTCCATTCAGCACGTCCAGGCCATCAAAGCCACACAAAGGGAGAAGAGGAAAATGAGGTGCCGCAAAATTCTTAATCACGTGAAAGGCAACAGGCAAGTCATGCACTTGTCTGACGACAGAACTGGATGTATTCTCCAACCGCAGAATCTCCCATTACCTTGCTATGATCTCAGAGGACTCCCCTGCATCCGTGCTCATCAGTGTCTAAGCATCCTGCCAGAGCCATGATATTTGGACTCGATGCCTCAGAATGTCCCATCAGGGTTAAGAGAGCTTCACGAAACACTGGCTACCTCAAGATGTTCAAGAATGCCCGGTCATGGGTGGATTATTTTGGTAATTACCTCTTTCAGCAGGATGAGGGAACAGCCCACACCTCAACCATAATCCAAAAAAATCCTTGCAGAAGAGCTGGGATGGAGGGGGTTCTGGTCAAATAAATGGTCTGTTCAACATCATCACTAAACCTGAACTCTCTCAACTTCAGAATCTACATGCATGTGGCAGAGTCAGCGAGCTTGACTTGCTACAGCGGTGTCAGAAAGCACTATGACGACTGCTGTGGAGGAGGCAGGGGCCTCCATGACCCCAGACTTCACACGCATTGTTTGCAAGGCTTTTTGATCTGACCTGAAGGCCTGCGTTGCATCAGATAGAGGAAATTTTAAGAAATAATTCATCTGCACAAGAAGGCTACGATTTTTTCTAAAACAAATTGTTTCAAATAAGTCTTTTTACGCCATACTGAGCTGTCTGAAAGATTTGTTGCTAAAGTGTTCCATCCGTCTGACGCACTCGGTAGTACTGTACAATGTTGAGCACCTCCTGAATCTGTTTGGCGGCTGCGCCGGTGTGGGGCATCTATCAAGACGAGCCCACGCCTCCTCCTGTCTCCTTGTTCGGTCGGCGGAGCTCTTCTCCAACAACTGGGCAAATTTTTCTCGATGCAGATCCAGTGCGGACCTTAGTGGCTCCAGGCGGTTGCCATGGCGGTCATAGTTTTGCTGAACCTCATCTGTTAACTGAAATCGAGAACCAAAGTCTGCGCGCCATTGATCTGTCCGACTTAATTCTTATGTCTCACTTGAATGATTTCTTCCATGCTAATTTCACGTTTCAACTTCCCCGAAGAAGGGAGAAGTTTCTTGGGTTGGATGTTCCTGACAAAGTCGGCGGCGGAATTGACGACAGAGACGACTCCTCTGCAAAAAAAAGAGCACAGGTAGAGGATGCTTTCACATCCACTGACAGAACGGAAGTTTGTGTGCAAACATACATCATGTCGATGGGCACACTCCACGCAAAGAGGTCAGCGTAGTTCAGGGTGGACATGAGGTGCACTGGCCTCGCTGCCACAATGACGGTGGCCACCAGCAAAACCATGTCGTGATCATTGGGCATTTGCCATTTCGTAAGCTCTAGGGGTGAGAGAGGAAAGAAGCTTGCTGAGGAATTGCCATGAGCAGTAGTGTAGGCGTTTGTAGTTCTGTACCATTTGGCCAACGCGTTACAGCGCCTTGGTGCATACCTTTTGAGTCGTCGTCGTCACTCTCCGCTCGTGCAGCGAGAATTGCTTCCCGAATGTGACAGTTGATTTGTTCCACGGTATCGTAGAAGCAAGTGAGGCGATCGAGGGGGGTGGTGCGCATATCCAGATTGGCCAATTCAACTACCTGTAGAGAATTCCACAGTCGGGTGGTGCAGAAAGGTCTGACAAAGTCAGTCACCGCAAACGAACAAAATGCCAATAGCAGAGCACTGTGCCATGAACCATTCTGATAAGTTCAAGAAGGTAATGTACACAAATAGGAACTGGAAAGTGGGAACAAACCTCCGTGTAAGTACAGCAAACTTGAAATCCAACTACTTCTGCAGATTAAGAGAAGAGCATTAAAGACCCCAGCTGCATTAGGACTTAAAGGCCAGTTAGCACAAAGTCGCGACGTTTTCGGCATTTAATACCACTGCGTACGTATTAGTTATACACAGTCCGGGCACGTATGCACCAACTTCGGATTTTGAAGGTCGAGGGCATCTCCTGGCCAAAGCCTCGACTCCAGCTCTTGGATTTTGCAGCTCTCGGGCCGTGACGACCCTCGCGTCACCACCTCCACCACCCACCCGACTCCCGGCCCTCCCGGCCCTCAGGTCGACAATGTCCTCGAGCTTCAAAATTCAAAGTGGGCCGAATATTGCTACGTGCCCGGACGGACGTATGTAGCTAGTAGTGTTCTGATGTAAAGATCTCACCGCTGCTATGAGAGGAACGCAAAAGTCTTCTGGAAGCCCCAGCTGGTCCGCAGAGAAGTTGGACTGATGCAGGTAATTTGCGCACAACTGAAGATCGCGATCCTCTCGTTCCGACAGGTGACAGATCACGGGGAAGATGCGGTCGTGCACGAAGCGCATCACGATGCTGCGGCAGTGAGAGACGTTACTAAGCTGCTCTGCTCCCGGCATCCAGCGCCTACCTCTCCCCACCCCCTCTCTAACTTACTTCTCGACTGAGAGCCTGAGGAATTCCTGGAACCTGGGGCTATTTTTGACCAGGCTGGCGGAGCGTGGAAAAGCGATGACGAGCTCTTGCGCCAATCGGCGCAGCTTCGGCGCAAACGCCTCGATCTGCGCCTTAGCGTCACTTGCGCTCAAGAACTTGAGCTCTTCCATCATGGGTCTAAGGTTGCGTGCAAGGTGCGTCACAAACTGATCGCATCGTGGAAGGCTCATGAGGTAACGCTCAGATCTGTGTGCGTAGAGAACTCAACGACTACAATTTCGATTCAGTATGACTGTGACACTTACTCCAGGTACGAAGTGATCCTTGGCGGCAAAATGAAATTAGAATCATCGCCTGGCTCCTTTTCTTCTATAAGAATGCCTGAATCCGCAGAGGATTGTCTGTAGCCTGCGCTGGATATCTCGTCGACCTTCGAGTCAGCCTTCTTGATCTGAGCCTCGGCCTTTGTCTTGGCCGTCGACTTGCCCTGATTGCTCCTTCCTCCTGTGCCACATGAAGCCACAGACTCTCTTCTTTCCGTCGTAGAATAAGGCCTGCCCTTTGTAGAGACTGCAGACACCCTCGTAGAAGCAGTAGAGGGAGCTTGCTGGGCTGAGGAGCATCGTGAAGATGGCGAAGACAGCGTCTCGCCGTTCAGCCTTGCGCGCGTGTACTTTGGCAGCAGCGGACGATCCAGCACGTACATCCTTTGCTGCTGGAACCTCTGTAGGAATTTAAGTACTCCGTAACTGCAGTGCACACTCAATGGGCCCTACCCTGTCGACGCCAAGGTAAGAGTTCGTCCTCGTAGGGGCCTGCTCATACGTACACCCTTTGTGCGCATATGCCGTGAAGTAGCTGGGACCAGATATGAGCTTCAAGGTGTAAGATTTGCCTCTTTTACACTTTTGTCTTCTTCACTGATGCTTCTGAGCTGAGCCATCCGTCAAAATCTTCGAGAAAGTGCAGGTCAGAGGACTCCTCCGTCAACTCTTGGACAGAACTTGTGCCGGGTAACCCAAAGAGTCCAGCATCTGTTCGCTCTGCGCACACACACATACACTCGCTCACCCGCGCGCACACAGTGTAACGAAACGAAACGCAATACTGAGGCACACCCAGATCAATAATCACCAGCCATTAGATCACGTGCAGGTCACTTTAAGAAGCGCAAGTTAACGTAGGTGCAAGGTGTATTATTGCAGCAACGTTCAGGTGCACTTCAAGGCCTGTTCCACTTGCTTCGCTATGGTTCACTGGCGAAGAATTTCCTCCGATAGTATGTTTTTAGCGTGCCCGTGCCGGCGGGTACTTCTCGAAAGTCCTTCACCTTCAATTCTCTAGTAGCAAAGACCAAGCCTGTCTGTGCTAACAGCAAGGCCTTTTTTCTCCCCCACCGAGGTAGGCCTAAGCAGCGGTGCGTCAAGAAGGTCGGTCGGGGACAAGGCCAATTGGTGGTTGCTAGGAACCTTTGTTTTGAGTCACCACGTAGAGGGGCAAAATTGCCACAGTTTTAAGTGAGCGGCCAGTATTGATTGCCAGTCCTGTTCTTCCTACTTCATGAAAGGGCGGAAAGTGCAGAAAGGTTGCTTCTTTCCTTCTTTTGCTTCCCAGGAATTACTCGTACAGTAGAAGCTCGTAACAACAATGAGCCCGGGTTGAACATGTTTATTTGTTTTGCTCACAGAAATGTTCCAGCTGTTTAATTTTAGTGGTTCAAAATAGGCCTCAATGACACCGCGGATGCTGACCAAGTCATGTTGTTATCTTGAGATTCCACTGTACGTACGATACCGTTGTAGAGTGAGTGTGTACTGTGTACCTTGAACGACAGGTCTGGCCGGCATGCAATCCCAGATGTACTGTGTACTTCAGTCAGTACGTATGTTCTTTGCGTACTAAGCAGTGCAGCTTAGAGTCCTTGTTTTCCTCTCGCAGCTTTTTAAGAGGGTGCTAGCTGCTATACCTCATTTCAAGCAAGAATTTTGTCGCCACGAACTCCACACAATGGTTGTCAAAGAGGAGGTAAAAAGTAACACGTTCACATCATTTTGGCGTCAAAAGCTGTTAAGCAAAGTGCACACGGGCATGAACATGTGGTAAATATGCATTTAATCCATAATCAGGTTGAAGCGACTGAAGAATGACCGAGACATGAAAGATTCCTTTAGGATTGGAGAGATGCTTAATGGTCATCGGTAGAAAAAATTGCACGTGTGATTGCAGCCTGAGAAAGCAAAAATTCCCGGAATGCCTCAACTGGTGTATCTATTTTTGTCACTGTTTCACGGGAAATTGTTTGAAATGAACTTTAAGAACACAGACAAATTAATGTATAGATTTCATCTTTCATAGGTTTTCAACCAATGGACGAGTTCAATCCCTTCCTCCAGTGTGCACGTGCAGTCGGGGACGAAAAAAGTGGCCACCCTGGGGAACACAAGCTTCAAAGCGCGAGCTTCTTCATTTTTTCTGCACGGACATCACACGCATGACTGAAAGGGTCCCAAGGAGCAAAGAGATCAAGCTCCAGGAGAGTCGCACTTCTGACTGGTCATTTGTCAGGCAAACGGCATCAGTCCAGTGACTCTCTTTCTTTATACACGTTGCGTTGCTCAAGACCTCGGAAATGTCGATATTGCGAAGAAATGAGTTATGCATGACAAAGATGCATAAAAGTTCTGTTTTAGAGGAGAGTCTAAGCTTTTTATTGAGGGGTGAACTACTTTTGTGGCTGGAGCCAGTGAAAAGGTATGAGTGACTGAATGACACCGGTGGAAGTCTTTACCTTGGCCCGGGCACCTTTTTGGTCTGTACCGGAGGTGCCACTCCAAGATTGTCTCACTCCCCTGCAAAGTGGTTCTCTATGACTTCCATCTTGGGAAAAGCGATCGTGTCAGATGTAACTTCTGGACTTGAATGAAATATGCGGGTGTCAGCACTTTCTGCTCTGATTGTGCAAGATGAAATGCGAGCAATCACAATAGCAAATATGCACCGTTACGCACCTTAGCGTAATAATTTCAGCCTGTCCAAGTAGCAAAGATTTCTCTCGGTCGTATGACTGGAGTCTCCCTCCGGTACACCCGGGTCTCAGAGCGGCTCCATTTTGTCAGTCTGTCGCAGCAACCGTCATCCGTGAAGATTACGAAGCACGCGAGAACGTGGAAGCCAAATGTAAAATGACAAGACCAGCTGGATGCAACTGCGACGCATCCGTGGACAAGAGCAACCTGTGGGCGTGGAGAGGCGACCTCGATTACCCCTGGACGAGGAAGCAAACATCAGCGATAAGTGAAGAAGCGATGACCTCTTTTAGAGCATGATTCTCAGTTCAGTGGCTGCCGTGAGAGTTGGGCGTAACGAAGAGTGCCACTTCAGTTCAAAAATCAGGGGTGTCGCTCTACTCCAGTGATGAAGAGTGTCTAGTACAATGATGAAGAGTGCGACTGTAGCACTGCTATGGGTCACTTACGACCTCATTCAATAAACTCAAGCAGGATATGAGAGACAGAGAGAGAGAAAGCTGTGGCCAGGTAGCCTCAAGAGTCTCTGAACTGCCTCCCTCTTTGGTTTATGACAATTCCTCGTCGGCCTGAGTACCTCGAGGAGAGGGAGAGAGAGAGCGACAGGAAGCAATGGCGTGTTCTCCTTAGAAATCAAGAAAGCAAGTGGAGAGGTAGGCGTAAACACCCGCCAAGAGAATTCCTATGTAGCTGTTCAGCTCTTGAGACTACTTTGCTATGGATCAAACTTGCAGCCAGTATGAGAGGCCCCCTACGTGCTGACAGTGAGACCAAGAGCATGCGAGCAGAGCACTCAATGATAATTTAGAGGTCCTCACGAATAATAAAGCCTGTACACCTGGGAGATGGAGGAGTTGGTGCACAGCAGGAGTCGGTCTCGCAGGAGAAGACATCATGGAGGGCAGCACCAGATGAAGCAAGCGCACTACTGATTGAGCGCAGAAGTGATGACCAGAGTGAAGATGCGCAAGACATCATGTTCAGCCACGAATCGAAACAGCAGTGCCAATCCAGGTATTTCAAGGCCTGGCACCAGGACTTCATAGGCTCCTACAACAGCCTCAACGACCGACATCTAAAGCGGTTCTTTCAACATCCGGCGCGCAAGAACCATCTGAACAAAAACCACCAGGTAACTTTCTAGGGCTCCGCTACTTGTGCTCAGTGCGCTCGAGCTACCAGTGCACAATATGTCCCGAACTCAGATCACTGCTGGAGGTGACATCGTCTCTGAGCGCGAATGGCGCAAACAGAACCTGGAGTGGGAGCGCCGAAGGCGAGAGGCAGAAGATCTGATGCGCACCCACCAGCGCGACGTCGACGAGCGCCGGGCGCGCATGGAGCTGAGGCAGCGACAAAAGGATCAAGACAGCAGGCGCAGGCAGCTGGAGAAGTTGGAGGCGCAGACAGATCCCGCATTGGCGGTCAAGGTACCGTACCTGAGGACGATCCCGACTCTGTACGAACGTAATATTAGTATTCCTATAATGGACCGTACGCATTTTGTAGGAAGCTTGGGTTGATCAGGCGGCGTTGCTGTCGAAAATATCTCGATCCAACCGCAGTGATGTGGAACATTTGTTGAACTTTCTCAATCTAGAGATTGAATACATTCTGAGACCGCGGTCAGCGCCGTTAAGGTGAGCAAGGTCATGCTGTCTCCGCAGTCAAAAGCGCCAAAGAGCTTCTTGGTTCTGTCGAAGCAGGTACCTGGGGCCTCCACTTTTACGTACGGATAAGCGAGCACAAAGTGCCCACAGAGGCAGTTCTCGGCGTCCGTCCTCATCTCACTACGGGTATCCTGCAGTAGGGACTGGCTTCAGAGCGAAGAGCCTAGACCGCAGAGACGGAGCTGTGACAGGTTCCACTCGTCTGGCACTAAACAGGACCGACAGCAAAAAGTACGTACGTACAGTGCACGTGGACGGAGCCCACGCTACACAAGAGGTTAGGTTAGGCGTCGGATGTCATGGTACAGTTGTTGTGCTTTCCAGTGAGGATGTTGATATCATTCAATATGAGCTGCGTTGCTTTCCCTCAGCTCTCTCCGCAATCTTGAGGTGCCCGACTGCAAGTTCTCATCTCCCCCTCTGCTCCGCCCGTCAACTGCGCCATCCCGACGGCCACGGAGACGCTCACCCAGGCCCCGATCACCCAATCACCCACACTACAAGGAATCAGCTTATCTCCTAACGCACGTGCGGCTTCAATATGTCGGTCTCAGTGATCACGCCGCCCGTGCAGAGTCTCGGGCGAAGCACCAAGCGCACCGGAGGAGAAAGCGTCTGCCGGCGTTGCCCTCGCACATAGACGAAGTCACCATAGTGCAGCAACCGCGAGGCTCATACGTGCTGGAGGTCTTCCGTGGTTTCCTAGCGGTAGGAGGTAAGCCAGAGATTCTTGATCTCCCAAGTGAAGGTCACAGCGTTACCATGCACATTACCTGCGAGTTGTGTGATAGAGAAGAAAAGCTCATTCTGCTTCTTATATGCGTATTTTACGTTTTTGACCTGCACCATGCATTCCTCATTGAAACAGACATGTTCAGCTTTACATCTCGCCGAGTGGACGGCTATCCATTCAGCTTGACCATCTTCGTCAACCGCCAGTGCCACGTGAGGCTGTCCACTTGCTGTGAGGCGAAGCGGACGGTGGGCAGCAGGCTGGGGCAAGGGTCATTCCAACTGATAGAGCTTCAGGGCGCGCTACCGTGCATTAGGTAGGAGAAGTAGCTATGGCCTCATAGTAACATGCTGTACATGAGTCCATGGTGAAGGACCTATCTTAGTGTGATCTTACAAAGCGATTGTGACTTCTTTTTGAGTCCCCCTCACACTGTACGCAATGGTGCCAAGCAAGTTCGAGGCGATCGTCCAATCTTTGGAATATTTGCAGCAAGTTATGCCGCGTGCCTGCTTGATATTTGCCTGAATGATAAAACGTAACATTGCATGTTCATCGTCCGTCCACCCCTTCATCAAACACTGCTGTGTCTCGTACACTGCATGCTTACAATACTACTGCATGGCGTACCTTACACGAGGAAAGGGGAAAGGAAATTACTACAGCCACGACTTGGACAGAACTTGGACCAAAGAAGAGGAAGTGGTTTTTATGACTTTTTGTCTCTCGTGTCGAAGTTACAAGTCCCTGTGTGCAAGTTTATGTGTCAATCTCTTGCCCTGTTCCGCCGACGAAAACATTGCAGCTAAACAAACATTTGCAACAACTGAGACAGTCCCACTGCTTCTCTCTAGGTGTATACTGGAGAGAGATCCTGTGGCTCAAAAACATGCCGCTCGAATTAAGAAGCACAGGGGTACATACGACCGCTACGGAAACAGAAAACCTCCTGCCATTTTGGCGGAAAAGAAGACTAAACGATGGAAGAAACGACACTCATCTCCAGAACGGGGTAAAAATGCTACTGTTCTTGTTATTCTTATAAAGCACTTTCCGTTTTTGAGGAGCTGCGCTCTGCACAATATGACCACGTTTTCATCCGAGCGTCACTGACACTGACTTGCGAATCCCGCGATGCGTTAATGTTTTGAGAGAACGTCATTGGACTGGTCTCATTTAGGACTGCTCGAATCTGAGGACGATGATCACGTGGCCGCTACACCAGAGACTCAAATCCACCGCAGTCGACCCAGGGGACCCAAAAAAAAGCGGTCACCTAAGGTTGCCCCTTCCGAACAGAAGCAGCAGCACCAACCGCAACAGCGCCAGCACCAAACTCCACCTCGGCGCACCCGGCCGAAATCTGCGCCAAAGTTGGCGCACAATGACTCGCCTCTCGTGGATGAGGACTACTCTTCGGTAGATGAACAGTCCAGTGAGGCAGACATCCCCTTGCCTCCGGATGGCTCCAGTTGCTCTGGCAGCAACGACGACGAAGAAGACACTTCTGTAGCAGAAGCGTCCACCCAAGAGGAAGAGGAGGGCGACGACGACGTCGACGAGGACGTCGGCAAGGACAAGGAGGTTAAAGGCCAACATGTCGAGGAACAGCGGCTGAGAAGAACGAAAGTAAGATGATGAGCACTGCAACAAAACACCTGCACGAAATCATTATTTAACCATGACATGCGCTACATGACAACAAGCATAAAGTGATGGTCTCATACTACACACTCTGTACCTCTTATATATATGACATACATACGTACATTTACTCTCATCATACGACCATGAACTTTGCGCCCATTGCGCCTATTTGTATTTTGATGCGCACAGCAATCATCCGCTACTCAACACTTTGCTGCGAACACACTTTTAACGCTTGTAGAGAATGAAAGTTGTAGGACCAATAAACCATTTGTAAAAAAAAACCCCGAAGGTCTTTAGTTCTGCATTAGTCGTACATCTCTTCCCCCGCTACATTTTAGAAAGTTGCATATTCATGAACTCTCCTACCTTCCTAGCGTTGCCTTGAACTTAAACACACGTTTTTTCGACACATGATGCACAAAATCCTTTTCTAGTCTAGACAATCTTCATTGAATGCGTTCACTGCGAACAATAACGTAACGTGTTACTCATGCGCGCACGTTCCCGTGATTGCGACACATGCGTACGAAAGACAAGAGTACGCTTGTACAGTGCTTGACAGTGCTGACAGGGTTATCGGGTCGCGCGCCAGTACTTTATGGTGACACTTCTCAGTGCAATACCTGGCAGTTCCTCATGGTTGACCTTTCCTCACCGTCACTGACTATACTGTATACAGACTGGACTGTACGTGTTTCACGGTGGGGAAATTCTTATTCTTTCTTACTCTTAAAATTGCTAAAGATCTGATACAGGCTGAGGCTGGGGGAAAAGTCGAAGCTTCAAAAAGTAACGAGCGCTTACACGCTACCCACTTCGCTGGGCACGAAGAGTGGCAAAAGTGAAGCCCTATTGTGTGTTCTTCTGTTTCTCCCACCTCTGGACCTATCGACCCCAAACTTGCCATCCACGCACGTGCTTACGATCGCCAGAGAAGTCATCACTACCATTACCCTCTTCTCCGTCACTCTCGTCCTCAACCTCGACCTCAACCGCTGTTTCTCCCCCCCCCCACCCACCTTTGGACTGATCGTGCTTCGCGCTCACCACGTTTTCTGTTTACTCTTGACACAGATAAACACACACATATTGGCGCTTATATGTTAGATTGTTCTATGCTCTAAAGTACTCGGTTTCTGCACCTAGACTTGGACTTAGCTTTCTGGGGACTGTGCATTTTAGTCGCGTAAGACAAATACACAGCGAGAGTATTACTTCCCCCACTGCCACTCGCTAAATCCTCATCGCAGTTATATCTTATCAGTTAAAACATCCCATTGAGGAACTGTCGTGGACATGACATGTCACCGTATAGGATTAGCCATACCCAGTTACGCACGTACAAAAAGCTGGTGGTATATAAGGTGATGCTGTTATAGGATGACAACTCATGATTTTGGATGCTTTTGCTTCGCATGCACATGTGCTACTAAATTGAAGAAACAAGGCCGATCGACAGCCTGCAGGTAAAGAGCGTTGTCTCCTCCAGGTCGTGGGGTTTATTGAGGTTGATAGACCTTGACGTCATTGCTGTAGACAGTAAACATGCAGGATGTGCAGTGAATTCATTAGCGGACCTTTTAGTTGCTGTCACCTGGTGCGACGTGAGGACCAACTCCAACCTGAGCAAGAACGCGTATCTACGCTGCCTGCAGACTTCCTGTCTCGTAGTTCGGAGCCTTCGGCGTGGAACTCCACGCCGTGTGTCTGTTCTGAGGTCGTACTCGCCGCAAAACTTGACGAGGACAGCAGATTTGTATGCGCACACGTACTGCGTACATACATAGTAGCCAAAATCTTGACAGTTGAATTGTACGATAGGTACATACATAGACCAAAAATTTCAATCTCTTGCGTGCTATATTGGGTGCAAGGCTGAATTTAAAAACATTCTAGTCAAATGAAGTGACAAAATAACGTGTTTTGGATCCTCTGCCTTCCAAGTTTCATAGACAAAGTAAATAAGAATGTTAGGTCAACATTACCAATTTGATGTGGACCTGCTGGAAAGTCTATTTCTAGATGCTAGTGTAGTCAAATGAAAGTGAAAGAAATGTGTTTAGCTTTACCTTCCAAATCTGAGCACCTTGTTATGTCCTGAACATATGTGGTAAAACCTCAAGGCAAGAGAGGGAGGGCGAAAGAAATGTTTTTTTTCTTTTTCAGAAAAAAGATATTTGATGACATCTTTACCATTTGCCATTAGGTACCAAACCAAGATGAACTCAGCAAGAAATTCCATTTTTTTCTTTTTTTCGGTCTAGCCTATTCTATACCAACGGACAGCAGAGGATAAGCACACACTTCTGATACTAGTATGTTTAGCAGCGTAGCTTTATCACGAACATTGGTCAACTGATGTCTCACTTTAATTTTCCAGCGTAATGAAACCACCCCAGCATCCAGGACGATGATGAAGATGGAGGTGAAGAGAAAACTCGAAGACAACTACCAAGAGGGCTTAGAAGCCTCTGATAAATTGATCCAGGCTGGACGCGGCGATGAAAGCGATTCCGTCCAGACGCGCAACCTAACGCAAAGCAAGGAGGCTGTTGGTGAGGACACGGTGGACGAGGCGCCTTCCATTGAAGATGAGATTCCAAAGAATGACGAAGAGCACTCATCAGTCGGAAGCTCTGTCAGCTCCACCGAGTCTTCCTCTGAGGAAGACGAAAATGAGAAACAATCCCTAAGCTCCAGGGACGTCAACAATAGTAGTAGCAAGTCGCCGTTAAGGTGGTCAACAGCAGAGAACGTGGTAGTCATGGTGGGAGCTGAGCGGAAGCTCCAGGATGCACAGACAGAAGGAAAAGAAATCAGTGAGATTCTTAGGAAAACAACTCGAGAAGAAGATGCGATGTCAGTGGGGAGTGCGGTGAATCTTAAGAGAAATCTGTCTCACTTCCAAGCCATGGCACTCGTTGGCAAGCTTTTCTATGGGATGAGGAAAGCCAACAAAGTGGGTACCGAATCTTCGCCGTCTCGAGTACTCGCGTCGGCCGCAGGGTCTGTAGAAACCTCGGAGGAAGAAGAGTACTCAAGGGAAGAGTTGTCATCAAGCTCTATGACAGTGAGCGTTGCCGATGAGAGCAATAAGGGGCCCGAGCAGCCAGTCACCATCCATATTGAGAAAGATGACACGCACGTAGATTGGGAAGAGGAGGGACATGAGGCGACTCCTGACGGTAGCCATAGGCTCCAGGTGCCAACAGTACAGATGGAAGCAGAGCGCCAGCTGCAATTTTCCGAGGACGAAGGGAGTGACGAAGGAAGCTCTACGGAGCAAAGCGAGTCAGTAGATGATCCTACTAAAATATCGGACGCTCAAGCGCTCAAGCTCCTGCAGAGACTCTTTATCATGGAGCGGGAAAACGTTGAACACTGGGAGAGCCTTGAAGGTGACGATGACGTCAGCACTCTGACTCCGACGGAGGAATTGACTTCAGTTGTTCCTGAGCAATGCTTGGTTATGAAAGACAAGCCCGTCTCAGAGATGCACGGTAGTGGAAGCTCCGAAAGTTTGCCCCAAAACAAAGTTTGCGTAGAAGTTTCCACCACCAAAATAGCTGGAGAAGACCAAGAGAACGCAACAGACTCCTTAAGCAAGAGCAGCGCCGGCGCAACCTCTAGCAGCGAGAGCGGCAGCAGCTCCGCTAGCCATTCAAGCTCAGAAACTGGTGAGGAGGACCAGATGTCTCGCGTGGATCCTCGAGGCAACAAAGTTTCAGCCGATGTCGAGGACGTCGAGGACGTCGAAGTAGAAGAGGCAGCCATCAACATTCAGTCAGGCTATGGAGGAATGACATCAGGACAAGTTCACAAGATAAAGGCAGAGGAACACATGGATGAAGCAAGCAGCTCTTCCACTGAAGAGAGCGAGTCGGAGGCCTCCTACAGTGGTAGCTCCGAAGAATCTGGGTCAGACGAAGCAGACACCAAGGCCACTGTTGAGGCTAAAGAGGAGGAAAACCAATCAGATCTCGGCGATTCCGCTGACTTGGCGGAAGCTACGACTAAGATTCAAGCGGGTTATAGAGGAATGAAAGCAAGACGTCAAGTGAAGGAAATGAGACAACCAAGCGAACGCAGTGCATCTTCTTCCGGGTCATCACTCGAAAAGAATAGAGACAGTGTGTCAGCGGTTAATGCCGTAGACACTAAGACTGATGGCGAGCGGCAGAATGATGAACTGGGCATTGATGCGGACGATCCAGACATTGAGAGAGCCACCATAATGATTCAAGCTGGCTACAAGGGCATGAAGGCGAGGGAAGAAGTTGCGCAAATGAGAATGCAAGCTCAGGGAGACACAGAAGCAACTAAAGAGATTGAGCACTCGAGCGACATCACTTCGTCTCGCGAGCACCGGAGTGAGGACGAATCTCCGGCAAGAAGCGTCGAAGATATCAATACGTCAGAGAGCAAAGAAACCGTCACGAGCACCCAAGAAAGTGAGACAGAAAGTAGCACTACGACCTCCGGGGATGATGAGGGCGACGAAGACTCTTCTTCTGAAAGTGAGGAAATATCTTCACACTCGTCTGGCAGCGCTTCTACATGTGTGGATGAGGAGAAGACGCTCCAGGACACACAGGAAGACATTGACATCGATTTAGAGGATCCCAACGTGGAAGCTGCAACGACGAAGATTCAAGCTGGCTACAGGGGCATGAAGACGCGGAAAAGCATGCGTGAAAGAGCTCAAACATCTCATGAGATAGAAGACAGCAATATAGAAATGGCCGAGCATTCGCCAGCCCATGATGAGAGTGATGCCAACGACGCAGAAATGGAAGAGGCTACCATAAAAATTCAGGCTGGCTATAGAGGTATGAAAGCCAGGAAAGACCTGAAGAAGAGTGACACGAAGTATCAAGATGCATCAGCCACGCAGAACGCGACAGTGAACGACGACGATGTAGGGTTGCTGTTGGACGATCCAGAACTAGAGAAGGCTACGACCACGCTTCAGGCCGGCTATAGAGGAATGAAAGCCAGAAGGCAATTGCCCGCCAGGTCAAAGACGGATCAGCCCAGTGCCTCCAACAGAGAGACGACAGACTACGACAGCGCCAATGAGTACACTGAAGACAGCGAGTCCGACTCAGAGGAGTCGACTTCCTCTGAAGATGAGGATTCTTCTAGTAGCTCGGAGAGGGGTGGTGGTTCGTCTAGTGCCACTGCTGAAACAAACGAGTCCAACCTGGTGAAAGACACTCTGCTTGCTGGCATTGAAGACGCGGGCAACAACAACCATGATTACGACAGCGGCACGAGCGTCGGTTCTCAGGACATTCCAAGACACAAGTCACCACCAGAAGTCATTCCATCCGTTCCTCTGGTGAACGATTTGATCATGGTGGAGCCAGCGGAGGCACAAAACAAAACAGTCGAAGGTCTGAAGGAGCCTGTTCATGGAGCGAATGAAGAAACTGTTCGTAGCGACGAGGAGGAATCTTCGGCGAGTTCCTCAAGAACAGCATCCAGCACTTCTGATGACTTCGTGGCCATAGCGACCAAGAAAACTCCATTTGGATTTTTGAAGAGACTCTTGAGCTCAATACAACTGACGACACCGTCGAGGCGTCATCGAGTCGGCACATCCAGTGAGGCTCAGTCTCAACAAGAAGCGAGTGACCGAGATTTGTCTGACGAGAGTCAGACTAGCGGAGATTCATCGACGAGGAGAAGCTCAAATGCAAGATCAACTTCAAGCAAGAGAAGTTCAAGAGCTTCACCAACGTCGTCTTCCTCCTCAGCATCATCAGAAGAGCAGAGCAGCGCGTAATGACACCCCATACTTTAAAGTTTCTAAATTCATCAGGCCTTCAGTACAAGGATCTGTCAATGTGACGTCACTTTCGCAGTCGCATTCAATAAAAGTTTTTCATATCTCACAGCAATAGCAGGTCCGCGCTATTATGTAGCTGAAGCTGGTAACGCGGCTCAGTTGCTCAGCTTCCGCGTGTACGTATGAGTATCTGTCGATACAGGTGAACTTCTCTCTCTGATCACTGATTTTTTACAGTCATAGAGCCTGTCAAATGGGCTAAATCTTAGGCTAGTTTTCCCCCTTTGATTTAGTGACCTTTTTCTTGAATCCGTCTATTTCTCTGTTGCCTTCTGTTGCCATGAGTTATCATTTGAGGAAAAGGGTGAGTCATTTCTCGACTTGACATTTTGTCAGAGCTCTATCGCTATCGCTATTGGGGTCCCTGCTCTAAAGGAGGCAAAGGCGGAGAAGACTTTGGGTTGTACAGAGTTGACGTCATCGACGACGACGACGGCAAACTATGGGATGTAACTAACCTAAGCTAACCAACTCAACCTGACCGATCGAGTTACAAAGTCGAAATTCCACTGTATGTTCTGTATGGACGACTTGCACATCTACGGATCCAGTGCGTACACAAGTACAGTGGGCGCTCGATTTAGTGGCCACGATGGAAAAATAGCACTGAACTGAGCGTCTGAATTAATGAATTGCCTACAGCCAAGTAGAGGCATCTTCAACATTTGTATTCATATTCTGAATTGCCGTCTGATCTTAACTGTATTTGAATTATCAACCCTAAATGTTGAGTTAGGTATTATTGAGAACCCGAACACCCACGCCTTGTCAAAAGCTCGGGTCGACCCGACCCGACCCGACCTTACCTGATAGCAGTTGATTGGAATTGCACCTGGTTGAGAAAACTCATTTAGCTCAACAGGAAAGTTGTTACTAAAGTTGTCGCTGGAAAAGTTTGTCACATTTTGCCAAAGTTATGTAAAATTAAGAACAAGGAAGGAATTGCGCTACCTGCGCAAGAAAAAGGAGAAAGCGAATCGGTAGTGAACCAAAGTGGGTACTACCCGAATGGTGGCTGTCAAGAGTTTTACAATCTTAGCAGTGACAATAAGGCATGACTTTTGTTCGATGTTTTGGAAATTTCCAGTATTGATAGAGAAATTCGTTTTTTCTAAAAAAAAAAAATGTTTTTGAATAATACCAGAAGTGACTATTGGCCAATTTTATGTGCTTCGACCTGGCAACATGTCTGTTTAAAACTCTTTTACCTTTTTCATATCATTTACTTTGCTTTTCGGATGAGAGTTTGAGAAAAGCAGAGAGTAAAAGTGGTGTCATCGGACAAGAGAGGCTTCAACTTTGTTACAGAAGGTGTAGCAAATTCTTTTGTCTTCCGGAATGTTCGATCTGTAGAAGTGACCACAAGATAGTTGGGACGTAAATTGTTCGAATTTCTGAACATTCGGGTCATGTCTTAAGTTAATAATATGTGGGCACCAAACTGAGCTGGTCGTACGAGATGTAGGACACTGAAATCAGGGCGTGCACTGCACAAAGTTGAGGTAAGCAAGACTTTGGGGGCATAAAAACGAGCGTGCTTCTTAACTCGAGGGCGCTAAATCGAGTTCCCCCCTGTATTTCACTAGGCATTTATAGAGAGGAAAGAAGAATTGAGGATCAGATTTCCCGCCGAGGCAATTTCAGATTCTGCTCTGCGCAAATGAGGCTACTCACAAACTGCTGAAACACTTGTACTCAGACGTGTGTGTGTGTGTGACCCGGGAGAGCTTGTGCACGCGTCGTTTTTGCTGCAGGAAACACACACCCTGCTGACACTCTTGGTCGTCCACGTTCTTACTGTAAGCATGAGTTCGTGCGTAAGGCACAATGTTTCGTCCACACGCAATCTTGTCTCATGCGAACTCCTACACAGCAGCGTCCTTCACGATTCGCAAGCAGCACCTTGACCGGGGTCGCAAGCAAGTGTGTGTTTTCACCTCCTATCACTCTTTCATCGTCTCCGGAAGGCACCTTCAAATACCCCCCCCCCCCGCAGCTGTACGAACGTTGCTAGCAGTAATTATCTTATCAAGTTCAGTTCTAACCTGGCGTTTCTACTCCAGTCCTTGCGCACTTCCCGGAGTAGACAAGACAGAGAATAAAACAATGCACCTAGTAGACAGTGAAGAGAAGGCGCTGAGTGTGCCAGAGTGATCATCCGAAATCCTGGGCATGCACTAAGAGATTACCAGGAAAAAGCTTAGAGCATAATTCCCTGCTATGGACAAGCGTGCTACTAAGCCTACGGAACACGCGGAACATTTCGCTGGCACTCAAAAGTGAGTGGCGTCATCCCTGCAGCACTTCAGTGAGTAAACTACTAACATCGCAACGGAATCTGTCTGGCAAGATTAACCTGCACTACGTATTGTTACTTTACTTTTACGTTCTGCTCGCAGCAACATCCACTGTCAGCACGGCGACTTCGTACCTGACGAGTCGTAAACACAGTCACGTACGTAGTATGTGCATACAAAGGGTACAAGCATCTGAGCTAAACACCGCCCCAAGCCCATACAATGCGTCAACATGAACACGATGTAAGTGCAGAGGAAAAAAAGTGACTTTTTTACCAATTTAAGTGACCTCTAACGCGGCAGGGTGATCACACTATTGACGTAGACATTAACAAAGCTCCATGGCATTTCTGGAGCACTACAAGTACACTGTACTACGCTTCTACCCCAGCACAGTTGTAGTTGCAGCTGTACTCTCTGTTGCACATGTCCTGCTGGACTGCATGCACACATGCAGTGGCATAAGTATACTTTGTGTGATTACTATGGCAGCACGTAACGAGACTCTCCAAATTTTTCATATCATTAACTACAACAACAGCGGTTTCGCCATGGTTACCGACTGGGGCGGAGGCCGCCAGGAAAGGTGACTACTACAAACTGAAATACGCTTTCCTTCGTTCAAACAACATGGACCCGCTGATCGACCTACTACTACTGTTGGCCACTGCCAGCAATACGTGGTTTTTGGTCAAGCTCTACCACAAGAGAACCTTCACGGACATTTTTGTCTTTCTGGTGCACCTAACAGGTGGGTTGCTCAACGGAGGTAGCGTACATGATGCAGCATGTAGTAGTAAGGTGTCGTCCCACTTTGCAGTCTGCGATATCTTCCACGACCTCCATGCCTCTGGATACCTCCTGGCGACGACGGAGCTGTGGGAGTTCGACCACAACGCCAGGGAGCTCTTCCTGCGAATCAACCAGTGCTTGGGTTTCATCATCATCTTTATCCCACTCTTGGCGGTCATGGCCATTTTCATCCAATCACTCTTGCACGGGATCACGCCGGAAAGCATCCAAACGGGGAGAACGAAGAGGCAGTTCGTCAAGAAGGTGACGAGGCAACAGGCTGCCCTCTGGTGCGCCGCGTCAGCCATGGCAGTGCCTCTTTTCTTCCAGGCCGAGCAGATTCAACTGTCTGGGTAAATATGGGTACCGAATTTTCCGCTACTTTTTCGTTAAAAGCAAGTACCTACAATTGCCTGCGTCTCCTATCCCCGGTACAAGGTACCGCATCCTGTGCGGCATTAACTTTTTTCCCCAAAAAAAAGTCTTGCCCAAAGTCCTTTTAGGGCGCAAACCACGACAACGTAGGAATGTACTTTCATTATAGGGTACTTTGGCCTTCTGTCACTCGTAAACTCATATGGAAGTGGCAATCTCCCAAACTCTGGTAATCTCTTGAGAGTGAGAATTGCGGTAAGGGTCGTGGGAATGTAAATGTAAAATATTTGCGCTAAAAAATGATGTAGAGTACACCGTGTGAAGCTGGAAGAATTCACACATTTCAAACGCTGAATATATCACGTTGCTGGTACAGAGGTGTGCCGGGCATCAAAAGAATCAGACCAAATTTAGCAGCGCAAACCACGTCACAGACTAAACAGCCCAAAATGGAATGAACTCAATCAGTTCTCTGTGATACAGTACCATAACAGGAAGGTGAACAGTCTCTCAAAGGTGAACCCACATTAACACTAAGGTGAGCACCATCTTAAAGGCACTGGTGCAACCTAATGCAGATTGAAATCCCCTTGTAAAGGACTGTAAAGCACTTGCAGATTTAAATCCTCTTGTAAAGTGCTGTACAATAATACTGTACTGTAGAAAGCTATAAATCTGGACTTTATTGCACCAGTGTCTTCAGGTTGGTGTTCATCTTCATGTTCATGTGGGTTCACCTTTGAGAGACTGTTCATCTTCCTGTTGTAGTATGGTACTGTGTGAACAAGGCAGCGTTTATTGCCGGGTCGTCAAATGAACGTAATTTTTTCTAATAAATTAGATATAAATAAATAAAATATTGTTGGTTGAGTTTCACACTTCTCTCCATTAATTTATGAAAAGGCAGAAAAGAGCCCTATAGATTCTTCAATTCCAATCCAGCTAAGCAAGAAGTTTTATTACACAAATCGGGGGCGCTGATCATAATAGTACGTGTTTCATAAGAAATTTGATTTATTAGTCAAAAACTGGAGTCAAGATCTTGATCTTGACTCCAGTCAAGACTCCGATCTGGTCAAGATCGGCCCAGTGGTCTCTTGAAGAGACCCCTGATCTGGGTGGTCACGGACAACAGACAGACACACAGACCGAATTTTTATTATTATTAGAAGATAAGCCGGTGCAGCGCGGTCTGCAACTGCTCCGTCATGTTCTCCAGCGTTGCAGCAGGGATGTCCCGAGTGGTCGCGGTGATTTCTAGCTTGGTCCAGATGTGCTGGTTGCTGTCCAGACTGTTGACTTGACAGTGAAGTAAGTCATTTGAAGCCAAGAGTGGAGACCTTGCTGGCGATGATCGTGGCTCACCCCTGGCAATTCATTTTCGAGTAAAGCGGTCGTCAAGAGAAATCACCAACTACCCTGGACTAGTGCGGGGGGCACCATCTCTTGCTGGAAAATAGAGATGGCCTCTTGGTCACCAGCTGTCTGGAGTTGAGGGAGGAAAACCGTGACAACATATGGGGATAACCGGGCATATTGACATTTCCCTCGTCTAAGAGCAATTTGTCAATAACCTAGACACTCACTCACCTTTATTGAGTTGACAGCATATTTAAAAGTCTGTCCAGTGGGGCTTATTTGTTGCACGGTGATAAGGAACATGCTACTGACTCTCCCTGACACTTGGAACGTTGCCTCATCAATTACCTAACTGTTATACACCTTCTTCAGCATGAAGAGCATCCAGAATTGCTTCAGTAGCTTTCTCCATGTTGTTCAAGTCTTCATCTGAGAGGACCTGAATGATGTGATATTCAAATGGACAAAAGCTCCTCCACTTCCTTTTCAGAATACCCTCCAGACAGTCGACTTTGGTCCACCCCGCTCCTACACTGCTTGTCAAATACTCTTCTCCGGAAATTTTTTGAAATGCATTGATAAAAATTGGAAGGGATCGTACTCTTTTGATGTTGACAACTTTTTGCTCAAGCCCAGATCGGATTATTTTGTCTAGAGATGAGCATTCCTTATCTTTTGCTTTCTGACATGGACTTCTGGGGCTCCAAATGACTTCAGATTGCTCGGCGATACACTTCGATGAAATTTTCTAAGCCAGTCTTTGATGGCGTTTGAGGATGGAGATGGTATCCCATAGTTTTGTCGATACCATCTCTTGACAGTCACTATTGATTTGGTTTCAATGAACTTATTGACTGTTACACTTTTTTCTGCCACGGTGCACATGGCACCGGAAAGAAATTACGATAGGGGCAATGCTGAGGATGCTGCCTAAGACAAGTGTGAAGCCGGGGACGATGCTGAGGAGGACAATGCCAAGAACGCTGCTGAGGGCGAGGATGATGTCTCGGACAATTTGAATTTAACAATTTGAACAATGCTTCTGGGCATATGAAATGACAATTGTTCTTCCTGCAAGGAACCCTTTCTACCAAACTGGGCGTTGCTCAAAAAGGCCAGCAGAATTATAGGTCGAATTTTCAACATTCCAAAATGAGCAAAACCTCGAGACTCTGAAGGTTCCTTTGATACTAAGAGCGTCTTTATAACGCTCCCGGTTGCCGAGAAGTTTATAAAGTGACATTTTCTTTCTTGGAGACACTGCAGTTTCCTTGTGTTAGGAGGCGTTCATTGTCAGTAAAATGTCTGTGCTATTTTCCAGGCCCTACCAAATCTCACCTGTCTTTCCCTCTCATCCATCGGGCATTATCTTTCCCTCCAAGTCTCCTGGTATCTCGTCCGAGTTGGGCGTCCCTCAAAACTGGCTCATCCTCTCGTGGTCCATCGCCTTCGAGTGCCTCTCCAACCCTCTGTGGTTCCCGCTGGCATGCCTCTGCCTCCTGCCTCTGCTTGCGTTCTTCCTGCTCAAGCGAGAGGTTGCAGAAGCTGGCGGAAAGACAAGACTTGTCCGACAAGAGGAGCAAGACAGTGAAGAAGACAGGACTCCACATAGGCGACTGATGGCCATGCTGTTGGTGCTCTACTACCTGGTGTTTGTGTACGACTTGCTTTCGCTGGACGCAGCGGTTGACCGCTGCTCCTTCACCCACGTGCAGCGGAAGAGCGACGGCCAGATGTTGGTGTGTTACGTCTTTCACTATTGGACCAGGCCGGCCGCCACCGTCACCAGAAACATCATCATCGCGATTACTTGGAGATTAAATGCGAAGCGCAAGAGGAAGGAGTTGGTGATCACCTCGGTCTAGCAAAATCTCCCAGTGTCATTGACGCTAACATGTCGGGTTCATGAGCGAAATGACTGATCATGTGTGCAATCTCAGTCCTATCGGTAGCACAATTCATGCGTGAAAAATCTATGCAGTCGACTTCAGATGGGTTTAGTGAAGAAGATAATTGATTCGATTCAAGTTTTCATGTGCCTGATCCATGTTGGCTACCGAAAGTTCGGTGATCTTTTTTCAATCTTCGGATGAGCTTTGGATGTCCGTGAAATTTCCTCGTGAAGATGAAAAACTTGTCTCCTTTTCTTAAAAAAAAATGGCCTTTTTGACTGGTCTTGTGCATTTGCTCTACAGATTCAGCATACCAAGCATATTGGATGGACCAAAGGTTAACCCGCTGTAAACAGAGCCTCAGTCTGTGTAAGACGTGCAAAGGTGTGACCATGCTCAAGTGAAAGCGGAGATTCAGAATTTTCAGTTGCAAAGTTAATGAAAAATTTTCATACAGACTGTATATGCTGCATTAATCCCCCGAGTTGTTTTTAACCCCTACAGGTGCATGGGGGATACTTAGAGAGGGGGATTATTGCTGGTACTCCTCTCAGTCCGTGACAAAGTCACATCTTTTGCCAAGCATGAGATGCACTGTTGTTGGGTGTAGCATGCATGTCTGTCTGTCATTCTTTAAGGCGTGTGGGTGGACAACTGTCATTGATGGGTGCAGGGATTGCCAGACGGCATGCTTCAAAGATCGAGGTTCCATAGGTTCTGAAGGTCTGGATGCCCTACATGTGCTCAGGACAGCACCTTTGAGGCCAACTGATTCGTGGCATGACTGAAGATCTTGATGAGGAGGAAGAACAAATTTTAGTTTAGTGCCGCACAATTATGGTTCCATATGAATGAAATAAATACAGAGCTGATACGGAACCTTGATGTTCATTCCTCTCTGGGGATAGCACGGGGGATAAATGCAGAGGCAGGGATTAAATCTTGACCCCTTCTGGAGATGAGGGATAATTAGAGGGGGGATTATTAAAGAGTGGAGGATAACTACAGCATTTACGGTAAACAAGAATGTTTAGAAGTGATCTTCGTTGGGCTTGACGAGGGAAAACTATTTCAGGAGGAATCCTTCCTGGTGCTTGTGCCAATGACAGCAAAGATTTTCTGCAGCAGCCCAATCGTACGAAAACGTACCCTAAAGTAAGTTTGACTTACACCCTGTATATGGGTTGCCTCTCACAGGGTGACAAAGCGCTTACAAGAATAGGTTTTGTCCATTGTTACCATTGGCGCCCAGACACGACAACGAGCACAGATGTAACGCGTGTAAAGCTTCACGCATAATCTCGTTCAACACAGTAGCTGGCGCCGATCCACACGCCAGTGATGGTTTCTCGTCAAGAGAGCTGATCACCGTCGTCGTGAGTGACAAGGGCAGGCAGGTGCATAAGACCACCACCGGAGTGCACATGCGTATGTTCTCTTTGTGCAACAGCGCTAATGAGGGTACAACGTGACAGGTGACCTACTAGATCAAAAAAGTATCTGAGCAGATGTACTAGGTGCACGTACATACGTGTGTAGCGAGAACAACGTACTGCTCCACAGAAGTGTCACGTGTTGCTCCCCTGTGATCTGTAGCGTGCCAATAAGAGTCACGTCCTGCACGGAGGGAACTCCGGCTGCTTATTTTAGGTTCCGCAGGACCGCTCACAGTAGTTTTGACTCACGCGATCTTTGATTTCTTCTCTCTTTGCTCTCCTTCTCATTGCTCTCCCGTGTCTTTCTCATCCCCGCATGACCTGAGCCTCTCACCTGTTGTCTGATTCAGTCTTTGGGATCAGGGCGAGCGGAAAAAATGTCTGCCTTTCGCTTGGGGAGACCCAAGCCAAAGCCCAAAATTATGTTGGAACGTGCTAAGACGGTGGCCTCGGGCTTGGGACAGAATCCCAAAAATGAGATAGCGACAGTGGCAGAAGCTGAAGACTTTGGCATAAGCAGAGCAAACTCACCAAAGGACGAGGCCTTTCACACCTTCTGCAGAGGAAGTCTCAAGAGGCTGAAGAAGGCAGAGTCGAAGGTGTCTGTGGCAAAGAGGGACATGGAGGAGATCCTGGAGCAGGCAAAGGTAATGGTCACTCACTACCACCATAGTCCAAGCCACATGCATAGCACCATGTTTGGTGTGCTGCTAAGAAGCTTTTTATGATACTATGGCACAGGCGAGCATGTCACACAAGTCAACTATGCACTGAAACCAACTATGCACATCAGTTTATTGGCTCTAACTTTCACACGCGGGGAGTGAAAGGAAAACGATGTCTCCTTCGTGGAAAGTTGAAAAATGTGTTATAGTCCTCAACGAGGCAAGAAGCCAGTTGGATGTCAGCACGGCTCAAGACCCTCAATCTAGGAAGAAAACAAGACGCAAAGAGCTTTTTACTCTGGCAACATCGCACCCGGGTGTAGGTGTGCACATAGCAATAATACGGTACTCATGAGGGGTGGCGACGACTGGCATATCTAGGGCATATCTGGTACGTATGTCACTCACCATCCGTGACCTCGTAGTCTATCAGCGCAGTCTCATCATAGGGGTACCAACAGACCAAGCAATTGTCACTAGGACGTACTGCACATTGAACGTGTCCACGCTTTGTGCCTTGATTGTGGCCAGGTGTAAGAACGTGACGGCAAAGCCACAGCCGTCGCACACTCACTCGTCAAACTTCTTTGTGAGTTCGTTCATGCATCTGTTTAAAAATGCTACTTCGGAGCGTTTAATACTGCGGTGCTCACCAGAAAAGAGAAAGATCACATGTCCATAATACATGGCACACTTGAGAAGCCTTAGGAACGACAAATCAAGGCAGATTCTTTTCACCGTCAGGCCAAATTGGCCGATTCTCCGTTACAATTTTTTTTGCACGGAATTCTGCGCTACCCAACTCGATGTCTGCCTAATTGACAATGTAACATTTGCAATTGTGCATTTGACTTGACTGCCTGGTGGCATCACTTTGCCTTCTCGTACTTTCACACTTTCTTCTCTCGATCTATGGATGAATGCACGATTTAAGTCTCGTATGCAGAAGCATTAAATTTGTATCTTTCTAAGCATTATCGACATACAGTCTGAACAGTGCTTACACTATGTCCGTACATACAGTGCCGTGGAGCGCTGTGAATGGCGGACTCTCGCAGGCCCTGTGTGCTGATTGCACGACAGCTCATAAATCCCACCCCAACAATTTGTCTCACTTACCACGACGCCTACATGTTATTAGTTATAACTTATAAATCATTCGAGCGTTGTGGTTTCTTGCCGTTGCAGAGTGATTCTGACACTCATCTCAACGCTCTTCGCGGTGGAGACGACGTTGCGCTCCTGGCAGTGGACAGATTAGCGCAGGACTCCCGCCTGGCAATCGAGGCTCAGCAGGTACAAAAACCTTATCAAACACTGGTGGCTCACTCAAATGTGTCACAGAGATAATGTTTACACTGCTAGGCTTGCTTCCGTACAAGTCTCGTATGTACCTTCCACGTGTGATCTTCTAAAATACAGTGTGTAGCTGCAAATATCATCCACTCACCAGTCCTCTGACCGCTTTTGCTCCCAGGAGATGCGACGCATCGTTTGCCAGTTCGCCAATTTACTTCAAGAAGAGGAAGATCGCGTCGCTGTTCAAGCAGAAATCCTCCAGAGACGGAGCTCTCAGGTCCACTTCGACTTTGCCCTGATACAACGGCGGGGACAAGCACCGGAAGGAGATGGTCATGAGGATGATCAAGACCACGATGACGAATCACAAGAGAACTGAGACAGGCGTCAAGCACCGCATTTATTTGCTGTGTATACGTAGGAGTCGCTAATAGTTGGGGAGGGGGGGGTTGTCATGTTTGGCAATCTCTTCAGGTCTTGTATGCTTTAGACGTGACCTGATGTGAACGCATCCTAGACCCAGTCATAATCATAATAAAGTGACAACCTTGTCATGCATGCGCACCACTTATCTTGGTCGGACAGGATGGGACACAGTTGGTGAAGGTGAAGGAACCGCGTCATGAACAACCTCACTACTCCCGAGGTAACCTGGATTGGCATAATACAACATTGAAAGTACGGCCAGAGAAGAATTATTCGATGAAGAATTCTAGGCTTGGTGCCGCATTTGTTAATGACAATTTCTACTATTTTCTGGTGCTCAGCTATTATCCTAATACTACTTGAACAGCCTTGAAGCCAAAGCATATCTCATCATATGATTATGACACCAGCCACTAAAGTCAGGTGACACAAAACAGGCCATGCGCAATTTTCACAAGACAGAAAATCAAGATATGCTGCATCCTTCGTGACATGAAAGATGAAGACAATGTTAGAGCTGGTGAGACCAACCTCTGCAGCACAGCTGATGCACTCATTTCAAAATGCTTTGATATCGGTGGCTGTAAACTTCTCGAACCGCTTGGACATGTTGTTGGTCACTGTTTGTTGTCTTCACAAAGCGCACAGTAGCAGGCCGGACTTATCTTCTTACGCCAACTAATTCAGTTAAACGTTTAAGTATATTGGGCTAGACCCAAAAAAGGAAATTTTGGAATTTTCCTGAGTGCATCTTGGGTTGGGCACCTAATGGCAAGTTGTGAAGATGTAGTCAAATGCTTTTAAAAAAAACATCTTTTCCCCTCCCTCTCTTCCAATGAAGTGCAACATTTCTGCAAAAGTTCAGTGCACAAGGTGCTCAGATATGGAAGGCAAAGTTGAACACATTTTGTTTTCAAGTTAATTCACCTACAGTGCTGCAGTTCAGCATCTAGAAGGCATAAAAGCAGGTCTACATCAAACGTGTAATTTTGACTTAACATCCTTTACTGTGTCCATTAAACTTTAATTACAGAGGGGACCTAAAAAAACATTTTTTCCCCCTTCCATCAAATATAGCCAGCCGCAAGAGAACAAAAAAATTGGTCTAGCCTAAAGTATATAGTTCCAGTTTGACATATTTTTCCTATCCGTATTAGCCACGATACATTTTTGTACGGATTTCTCAACTATGTTCAGACTTCAGACTAACCTCACTTGTTACGTTGTGGAAAGAATAGTAAAATAATGTACTTCAAGGTATTCATTTACAATTTACAATCAATTCGCTGTCGATCACAACACCTTCAGTTCACACTTGCACCAGATCTGTAAGGCTCTTAGCTTTACTCCTGGTAAGGTATCTGCCCGTCTCAGCAATGTTCAGATGGCTCCAGCTCTTGGTCCTAGCCCTGGGCGGGTTCTGTTCCTTCAAAGCAGCCCTCTTTTGCTCGCTTTTTTTCTCCTGCTGCTTTTGGCGAGATCTCGGCATAAGAGGGGGCTTCTTTTCAGAAAAACTGTGAGCCTGACTGTAGTTCTTGCGCAGCCTTTTCACTTTCACGCCGCTGTTCAAGTTCTCCAAGGCAGTATGGCTCAAGCTGGCTTTGATGCGAGGGGAGCGCTTTTTTTTCTGCAAGTATAGTGATAAACTTGGGCGGTTAGTCTAACTATAACATTCTTATGCCGCCAAACAACCTGAAATAGAGCTGTCCTACTGCTAGACTTCCTGATGAAGAGAGCAGTGGTGGCGGCGAGGGAAGCCTCTTCTCCGTTTTCCTCTTGGATAGCGTCATGACACTGCCTTCTCCTGGTCTTGTCCATGGTCTGTTGCAGCGTATTGATCCACTTCCGTTTACAGTGCTCATCACTGGCAGTGAGGGTGTGAGCAGTCTGCTGCGGCTGGGCACTGCTCGAGCTCATAGTCAAGGGACACGCACGAAAACTCACCCGGAAGGAGTTCTTGGCTGAAAAGACCACAAGCACACCTCACTTGAAGCGCACAGGGTTATTTTCTTTTTGAGCACAGCTGTCTCACCAGTCTGTCCACTGGAAAATGCCGATTTGAAAGAACCACCTTGCCTTCCACTACTGCCTGTGCTGCTACCGCTGCCATGGCCCACAACCATAGAACCGTCCAGATCTTCCACCACCATGGAGTCAACTGGGATCGGCTGGCGATAAACCTAAAAAAAAAAAGCGTTGGAAACCTGATCCTGGTGGCTTTGAACAAAACACACTTCGTTAGAATCTTGCCTGCAGTCTCTTTATGATTCCGCTACTGCCTCGGGTGGTGGGTCTGCCCAATATCAAGACTGTATCCATGAGATGGCACTCGAGTTTCTAACAACAACGGTAACAAGTAAATATTTGTACAATGCGTCAAGGCGTTGAATTGCAGCCTCACCGTCCCTCTGTTATTTCTGAGAACTCCTTCCAGCATTTCCTCTGTGGCGTTCTTGACGGCCTCGCACGGCTCCTGTGGTTCATGCAGCCAGTCTAGCCGAGATAGTGTGAAGGAGCAGCGAGAACGAGCCATCGACGCATCGACATCCTACGAGACAAATAGATTAATCTGCTTCACTTACGGCTCGTAGGCTCTTGATCTATCCTTAGGCGCACCTGCAAAATCTTTTCCAAAATGTCGATCGAGTGGGCTAGATGAGCGCAGTCAACGGGGCACTCAGAGTATTTCAGGATTTGTTTCACCAGTAAGGGATATTTCACCAGGCGTGAACGAGGAACGTCTGGAAATGAATGATCACAGTGGAGCATGGCAAGTAACGAAGACAACCTGTGTGTGCAGATGCACTCGAAGTCTTCCCTTACCCAAGTAGGACCACAGATCTAACTTTCTGCTGAAGGGAGACTCCAAGCACCGCTGCAAAAAGTCACTGAAGTCCTTATCGGACTCTCTTCTGGCGTCCAAGATGGCTTTGGCCTGTATAAAAGCGACACAGATAGAAACATGTTAGTACCGTCCACGTCTTGTACTGTCTATTAAAAGAGGAGCTAAAAACTTGCCCGGATAAGGCTGCCGCAGTACTGGACGTAAGGATCTCTAACTTTATTAGTCCAGTTTAAGATGGTCTTTCCCGCCGGTGCACTGACGCCCGTCTGAGGAGACCTCAGGTCTCTCAGGCTTCGATACAACTCCACATGAAGTGAGGGCAGGAGCTTCAGCTTGCCGAAGATCGACTCCACCTGTGAGATTGACCTCATGAAGCAACTTTAGAAGCTCTACTGCCATGTTTATTATGAACGCAATCTTCCTGCCTGACCTCTTCTGCTGTGAGGATGTTGAGCCTAAGAAGCGAATCCGCGTATGTCTTCTGAACGAGCTGCATGTCCTCGACCAGGTCCTCTTCACCGCAACTGACTTCGTAAATGGCCTGGCAAAAGAAGGCCATTTACATTTAAGTTCACACTGTGCGTATCAGATGAATGATATCTATCCATGTTTGTAACAATGTACCTCTTGCAGCTTTATCTCCTGTTTTGAAAGCTTCGATAGAGACTGGGAAAACCTCTCCGACCAGTACCTCGTCGGCCTCTGCTTGTTCGGGGTCGGTTGAGGTGGCCTGATGAAGAGGTAGACGAACGATGCGACGTTTCTCTACAACACGTCTCAAGACTACTTGATCTCTTACTTGTATGGTGTGAGGTGAGTAGCGGAATTCCTTCCGGGTGCCCCCCTCTTTAGCGTGGCCCGGGGCGACGAGGTTGGCGAGGCAACGACTGCCGTCGAAATGGAGCGGCAAAACGGAAACCTCGTGGGCGTTGTCGAGGTGGTGACGTCGGCGGACGACGAGGACGGCGACTGAGACGGCGAGGAATGCGGCAGTCGCGCAGAGCTCAGCGACCGCTGAAGGATCTTACCCACTGGCGTGGACAGTGCGAACGAGGTGACGCGGGAGAGCGACCGCTTGCTGCGTTTCGTATCCGGCGGAGGGCTCGTCGAGACCACTGACTCGAGAGAGGTGATCGAGAGGGTCGAGGCGTTGACTTCCCGACGCTTACGCTTTCTCTAAAATGGTGCAAAGAAGAGTCGATTGACAGAGCATACGAAAAACTCGCGGAATGCTTTGGCCTGGATCCTGATGTCAGTGCGGAACACCATGTGCTATAACGAATATGTACTCGGACACCATGAGTGAAAAACTCCCCAAATCAAGAAGCCCAACTCCTTGCTTCTTCCGCTGCATGGGGCCGTCCGTACCTACGCACCCCCTTTTCTACTGGATTGCATTATTGCATGATAGAACTGTGCCAATTTCACCGAGTCAAAGATCTTGACGTCTCTGATTGACACTCCCCGGGTGACTCCCCCAAGTTTCGTCCCGGTCACTTTAAGGTGTCGCTAGACGTTCTGCAGACACAGGCACTCCCTCCACGTGAAACAGACTCACCATCTGCGCCAGTCCCTTCAGTCCGGTGGATCTCTTTTCGGACGAAGGTTTGACGAAGGAGGAGGACGCGGACGATGGCGTCAGCGCCATGACGATGAAATCGCAGAAGCGAGTAAAGAAGAGGGAAAGTAGAGACAAGAATTCTCGTCGTTGTCGTTGTCGTTGTCGTCGTCGTTGTCGTTGTCGGCTCTCGGACTCGTTCTTATTTTGTTGTCTTTTTCAGTCCTTCAGCCTGGGCGCTGCTGCCGCCCACATTCGAACTTAACGGCCTCGGGCACAGGAAGTTGATGGAGCGAAAATGGGGATCAAAACCTGCGCAATCTCGCTGTCTTGGTCACATCTACCTGAGATGCAAAGACGATCACGGATACACCTGACATATACTCGAGTCAGTTTGCACATTCGCGTAAAAGGACGATTTTCTTTTTGCCAGGATTGTCCTTCCTCTCCCCACCTGCTCGCTGTCCGTCTCCTTCATCCCTGGGACGCCGACGAGATGGGAATTCGCTTCAGGGTCGGCTCGGCCGTCACAAAATCTCACAGGGTTTGCTTGCCCCCCTCAGATCTGATGACTACAGGATCCTCTTCAGCTTGAGGGACACAATCTGAAATCGCAGAAAATTGTGCATTTTTTCGAAATTCGTCGCAAATCACAGATTTGCCAACGTCACTTGACACATTATTTTCTTTCATGTGACGGTTTATATGGGGCGAGGGCGAAGGCGGGAGTTTCATCCTAGACTCTTCTTGGTCTCGAGCTGAAATAGAGAAATGAACCAAGTCAGTCATTTAAAATTGGCCAAAAGCGCACTTGTCGACTTCACCACCAGAGGAGACTCCGCACCTTCAGCGTCGAGGCGATCAAGAGGCGGTGGTATATGAGGTCCCATGTCTTCTCTGGCAGCTCTGGCCGCTCGACGAGTCCAACCAAGGTGCCCCTGCCCCGGCCATTTGAGAAAAATCACCGCACTTCACCTGTTCGGGCGCCCGTCATCATAACAGGACCTTGCGAGCAACCAGCCTGCCATTCCCTTCCGCGCGGCCCCCACCTCCGACAGCGCTGAGGCTTCTGCAATGAATTCAAAGGCATTCAAGGCACTCGAGGCAGAAGAAGAGCGCAGGTGACGTTAACGAAGTGAGAAAATAGAGGCTCCGGCCTCTCGTCCTCCGCCACGGTATGGACGTGCACTTCCAGGCTCTGTGCAATGCGGTGGAGCACGAGCGTGCCGATAAGTGTCGCTCCATCCTGCGCGCTGCGCCGCATATGAATCTCCGCTCCGCCAATGCTGACGGATTCACGCCACTCGAGCTGGCCTTCATGACTGGCCGCCAGGAGCTCGTGTCCATGATGCTGGAGGCCGGAGGCGCCGAGGGCGAGGATGGACCATCTGCCGAGGTGGCGGCGGCCAGACTGGGCGCCTTGATACACGAGAGTAAGCGTCAAGTTGACAAATTCGGTCAGCTCATCAAGGCCGCGAGGTCGTCGGGGCACGCGGCGGCCGCGCAGCTCAGTCACGCCCAATTGCGCGAATGCGAGAAGCAGCAGACTTTGTGGCAGAAGAGAGCGGCCACCCTGACTCGCCTCAAGGCTGGACTGGAGGCCTCCGGGAGACCTCATGTGCCGGCTCGTGCGGAGGCCGCAGTCATCGGGTCGGACAGGGTCTGCGTGCGAGTGCGCCCGCCGGAACAAGTGAGCTCGCGGAGTCTCTACACCAAGTGTAAGGTCCAGTGGAGCACCACAGACTCGTTCTACCACGTGGACGGCGAGCGCACAGGGCCGGAGACCGAGATAGAAGTGGGCGGCTTGCGTGAAGGCAGGAGATACTTTTTTCGCGCGTCCTTCGGCAACCCCAGGGGCTTCGGGCCCTTTAGTGCAACTACTCCAAAGTCGGTCGTGCCGTCGTCGTGGCGATCGGTGGAAGATCGGGCGCACAGGATCACCATGGAACAACTTGAAGTGTGCGAGAGGACATTTAGAGAACTTAAAGGACCCCATGGTGGTGGAAGCGGCGGTGGAGGAGGAGGCGGGGGCGGCGGCGGCAGCGGCGAGAGTGAAGAGCCACAAAAGAGTGGCAAGAGAAAGGCGCTGAGGAACTTCTTCACGGGAAGTAGCGCTCCCAAGTTTCAACGAAGTCTTGCTTTCGGCCGCATATACCTGTGTTGTGTGCTCTTTCACGAAGACAAAGTCCTCATGACCAACGATGAAGTCTTGCCAGTCATGGAGGTGGACAGTGAAGTGCCTGCCAATCTTCATAGTAAGTATCTGCATGAGGTCGCTGTTCTATAATCGTTATGCTTATGATTGGTTCAATTTTGCAGCTGAGTTGGTCTGGCTGGCTCGTCTTTCTTTCGCGTGGAAGGATGTGGACCGACTGCGTCAGGACGCGACCAAGCTACCAGGTTCATCAGGTCCTTACGCTTTTCGCGGCAAGCTCCTTCAGACGACGCTAAGCATGCAGCAAGCATTGGGACTGACGGATCTTGGAAGCGTGTTCCACAGGCCATTCCAGCACCCTGGTGATGGCTCTGTGGTTATGTGTACTGTGGCGCACGTCAAGAACCCGAAGCTTTCGCCTCCGCTGTCCTCACTTAGCCTAAAGTGGGTGCCGCTGGGGAAGGCGCAGAGAAGGGTCTCTTTTGACGGACAAGTGGGAGCCATGGATGCGCTCCGATACAGTCTCAGGGAACAGATCCTCTACCAGCAGGTAATTAGCACGGGCGAGCACTCACTGTACCAATCATGATGATATCCCTTTCTGTTTAGGTGAGCGAAATTCATCTGGGCCGCGGGTTGTACCTGTGCTACCTTCAAACCACATCGACAGTCGATGCCATGTCTGTCCTCGTATCAAACACCAGCCCATCAGTGTTGCCGTACGTGCGGGTCAGAGAGAACCCACACGTGACGTGCGACGAATGGTCCTGGATAAGCAAACTAGGCAGACTCAGCTCTGGTGACGCGTCCTCCATGGAGGCCCCCAGTCCCACTACAAACTTTTTGGCTGGAGAGGGTGAGGAAGGGTCTGAAGTCAGAAGAAGAGAGGACGAGGAGAGGAATGGGAGTAACCTAAAGCCTACGGAGGCGCAGTATTCCTTTGGAATGCAGGTGAGTGTACGGTATAGCAAGTCAAACTATGCACGCACCATTTTGAAGCGTGCATGTTTCTTTTCATTAGTGGAGGGAACATTAGGAAAGGAGACGGCAGATGTGTACGACGAAAACTTATTGCCTGGTTTTTGGCTATATTTAAATGTAGCATTCGTGCATCTCTGGCACAGGCTGGCATCTGTGGACGTTTTTGGCGTTTCTCTTTCGAGTTGTGGCGTAAGAAAGGTTGGGCGATTGCCCCAGACTTGTTCCGAGGATACCGCTAAGCAAGTGATTGTTCTTCTGCATGTGATGGATGAGGGAGAGGGAGCGGGTGAGGGGGGAGCGGCCGACTGAGTGAGAGAAGGAAAGAGAGAATGTGCGAGCTCGTGTGTGTGCGTTCTGTGCAAGAGCTAGAGAAGTGAGCAAGAAGAAGTGCGTCTGTCAGGCCGGCAGCGAATGAGAAGAGAGTGCCTATAGAGAGGGGAAGCGAGTGAGGGCAGAGGGAGCACCAAAGGAGTGCGGGCGTCACCTTTCCCTCAACCGGAGAGAGAGAGAAGAGAGAGAGGGGGGCCTGCCAGCCTCTGCGCTTGCCAGATCAAGGCAAATGTGAGGATGAGCAACTTTGGTCCCACAAACGACACCTTGATGACTTCTGCGGCTGCGGAAGTTTGAAGCCAAGTAATCCTTTCACCTGCTCCAGCTTGGAGTTGACTTCCTGCTATGGTTGGCATGGTTTCTCTCCCATGATTAGACTAGGTTTGTCTTCTGGTTCTTGTGCTCTGGCAACTTGTTCGTGAGGGAGAGCGAAGGGAGGGGACAGCGAGAGACAAGTACAGAGAGAGTGGAAGAAGGGAGAGTTCTATTTACTGTCGGTGTGCACCAGATAGGCCGTCTTTTTCACGATGGCGTTTCAAGAGGCGTCCAGCACGTTGTTGCAACTCACGCTGGCGCGAGATGGGAAGTGCTGTCACTGCGACTTCAAGACCTGGGACCAGACGCAGATGATGGTCCACGTCATCCACGGGCATCTGACTACCAGGATGCGGCCGCGGATGAATTCAAATCTGCAGTGCGACTTCTGCGACGCCCACTTTCCCACCTTCGAGGCATTGGAGGATCACTTTGTGTCCCTCCACCTTATCGAGCTGTCGGTCGCAACTCACCCCATGCCAGGAAAGAGACTGCGGTCGATCTACCGCAACGAGTTGCAACATTCCATCAAATCTGAGACCCAGCCAACGGCATCTACTGAATCTCTTATAAACGTGGGTGGTTCTGCAGACTCCTTGGATTGGGAACAGAAGAGGAAGGGTGGTGGGACGGATGGAAAACCTCCGCCTCAACCTCCGGCGGGCTCCAGCGCGGTTGCCTACCCGTTTCTGCTCAGCCATCCGTCACAACCTGACTTGAAGGAGAAGGGCGACAGCTGCCCGTTGTGCTGTGTCGACCTCAAGGGACAAGACGGCGCGGAGCACATGAAGCACCAGCACTCGAATGACGCTGACCGCTGGTTCATATTCTCGTGCAGCGTGTGTAACAGTCGACTCACGGACTACGAGTCTGCACAACGTCACGCTGAACGCTCGCACGGCCGCAACGATGCCAAAGTGATCACTCTCTACGTGTGCCCAGTCTGCTCGCTCGACTTCAGCCGAAAAGCGTCCGTCTTGGACCACGTCTCGGAGGCGCATACCAACAATGGTGCGTTTCGTTGCGCCGTGTGCGACCGCACCTTTGGGAGCCGGCGCAAGCTGCATAATCACCAACGCATGCACCGCCAGACTTGCCGTAGTCAGGAGAGGCAATGCGAATTCTGTGACTTCAGCGCATTTGGCACTTCCAGGGTATTGCAGAACCACCTCAAGTCGAAACACCGCAACAGACCAGAGGTCATCCGTTGTAGGCTGTGCGACTACGTGTCGATGACGGACGCCGGAATGCGCAAGCATATGACGCAAAAACATAGACTAGAGCAGATCAAGCGGGAGTGATAAAAGTATTGGGGGAATTTGGAGGGTGGTTCTAAGTGTACACCAGCACTTCACCTTGAGCCTTTCTGCCTAGTATGCATTCTACGTACGTACAGTACAGGTACTATGTATATCCAGTATATTGTCTGAGTCCCCATCAATAAACGATTACGACTGACTGTACATGTACTAGTAGATGAAGATGGAATCGTCTTGCTTGTCTGAGTACGCCAAGGGTCAAATACGCGAAAAGCCAGCCTGGAACCAGTAAGACAGCCTCAACCACCTTTACATCTCATCTAGCAAAGTTTAGGGGCAGAAACTGCCATTTTCATGAGATCCTCTTTGTTATAGCCCTTCTGCTCCTTGGCCAAACTGTTCCTGATGATGTTGATCGGGGTCCAATTACCGTATATTGGAGTCAATTGGACCCTCGTCGGTACGGTGTAATTCCAGATTTCTTACGTTACAGATTCGCCATGGCATGGACAGGCTATTCAGCTACTTGGACATTCCCCAGTCAACGCGTGGCGAGCACCGTCTTTTTGACCAGGAAGTATTCGAGTTATCGCCCGAAGTCTCTCTGGTACTAGTGTTACCGCCACCAGAAATGGTTTGCTCGGTAGTGGACAAAAATAAGGCGCAAACAACTGATCTCGCCTCTGCTGGACGAAACGACCTCTTGGCTCTTCATCTGCATCTGTTCGAATCTGTACATCTGAGCGTTTATCATCCGGATACCTGGGTGTCTTTCTGTCGAGCGTCTCTTTCCGTGGATCTGGAGGCGGCTGTCGCCAGGCAGCAGCAACGTGAGGCATTCAGCTCGAAAGAAGTGTCAGAGACGCAAAGACATCTGGCCAAAGTTGCTGAACTGCAGCAAAAGTTGGAGGAGTGCTGGCGGCCAGCTCGGTGGCTGCACGAGGTGATTTCACTGGCCAGGGCTAAGCAGGCGTCGTCGTGCGGGGTGATGTACACACATCTGTGCGATTGGTACGACCGACAAACTGAGCTTCCGGACGATGCAGAGCGACAACTCCCCATTGGGGGCTCAGCGGGAAACAGTGACAGCATGGCGGCTGCAGCCAAAATAAGCAGGACACCCACCACGAGGTCCGACCCGCTGGAGTTCAACCTGTCGTCCAGCAACAAGGAGAACGAGGTATGAGCGTCTCAGTCAAATTGTACTGTGCGATCCAGTGACACAAGTCTCTTGTAATTGATCCGTTATAGGTTCGGAACTTTCCATATGCTGCCACAAGTCATCAGAATCATCTGAGCGTGTCCTCCCCCTCATCGTATAACAGCCTGAGTCAGCCCAGCACGAACTCCTCACTCTCGTCTTCTGAGCAACAGCCGCTGCCGCAGTACGAAAACATGCCTGCGGCGGCGGCAACCACCACCGAGCCGCGCAAGAAGAAATCTTTCGAACCTCGTGTTGCACAACAGGGAAGGTTCATCCACGCAAAGAACGAAGCGGCTCCCCCCACTGCACCTCCAGAGCCTAACGTACTACAGGTAAGCGTTAGTTACGTCTTGTGGAGGTACGTGGGACGGGACCGTCGTGATGCACAGCTTTCTACCACAGGTCTATGCTGCGTACGACACGGGGCTCGCTAGTGGCACCTCAGTGAAGCTAAACGTCACACACAGTACGTCGGCGAGGGAAGTCATCGACCTCGTCGTCAGGCAGCTTAACATGGCCGTCATTTTGAAGGGGAAGGACGGCCCTACCTACGAAAACGAAAGACTCAAGAATTTCTGCTTGGTCGCCGTCATCGGCAGTAGGGAGAGGTGCCTGCGGGACGACTTTAAGCCGCTGAACCTACAGAACCCCTGGAAGAAGGGTAAACTGTTCGTCAGAATGAAGAACGACTTGCTGGCAGCAATAGACCACATATCGAGACACTCAACCATGCTGTAGCTGTGGAGTTGACAGAGAGCGTAAGCGTGATACATGAACAAATTTTTCTAGGTTAGTAATGTACCAGTATTCTGATTATTCAAAAGCACCACGATATCAAACCTCTTACCGTTTGCACTGCAAGGACTGCAAAAAGTACAGTAGATTAGCATTATGAGCACTTTTTGCTCTGGTGTGCTTGCAAGTTCTTAAAAGATGTGCTCAACACTCGAACTTTATGTCACATATAGTTTGCAGTAGGTAAAATACAACGAACGACTGGCGCGACTCTCAAAATGAGTATCTATGTACAAAGCACTATTTTTTGCATCTATATATTTAAAGTTAAGAGTTATATAATCGTCATAGTGCACAATTTATACGGTACTTGAACTTGTTAATGCCACTTGCATGCTTGCTATAATAAATGCCTGTGACAATCACAATGTGATCGGAGTCAATGCCGTGAATGTTTTTACCTAAGATGTCAGGGATGGAAGCGTGATGAGGAAGGGACTGCACCTTCTTTTGAAAGCATGTTGCCTGGCAGTTAGTCGTTGCTTGCTTCATATCCTTGTTTTCGGTCAGGGCGTGCCCCGGCCAGAATGCAAACGGCGTCGATGGCGTCGTCGTCGTTGTTCTCGCAGGTGATTATGCCGTCTTCTCCTGTCTCTTTGATGACTTCGCGCAGTCTGCGCCCAGACCCCAACCACGAACTCTTCAATATGACACTCGTTGGAGCCGCGTAGGATGCGAAATAGGCCAGATTCGCCCCACCAGGAGCCCCACGAATTCATGCAAAGCTGAATCGAAAGTCTGTAAATACTTGCGAAATATCTGCTTCGCTCGCAGTAACATTACCCAATATGGAATTCCTTCTTCTTCTCCCCAACCAATGATCTTGACTGAATGAAAGCCGCTTTCCTGAGGGTCCGCCAAGTTCGTCTTGTGGTAGATGCCGGACTCGTAGAGGAAAAAGTCCGAGTGAACCTCCATCAAGGCTACAAGGAAAATATCGTGAACCTTGTCGTGAGCATCGTGAATGGTCATTTCCTCACCCTGTACCGGTCCGCGCGTCATTATCTCGAACATGATGTCCGTCTCCCTCAGTCTCGGTCGCTCTGGTGAGTTCCTCCTGCCCACTTTGTAGGCTGGCTGCGTCCTAAACAGCTTCTTCCGCTTGACGATGGCTGTGCAGCCCCCTAAGGATTGGACAGTCTGGCGAATAGCAGAAGCGGAAGAAGTGAATCTCGGGAGAAGACAACCGACATCGCTCGCCAAAACGCCGTTCACAGTATCATCATCTTGTTCGTCGTAACCGCCAGCGCTCGTGAAGGGATAGCATGACTCAGGCACGGTGCTGTAAGTTGAACATGGAATATTTGTGGTCAGATCAGTGGCAGACACTGGATCCCATCATGAAGTTGTATAACCCAAATCTCCTCAGGTAGTTCCAGGCTCTGTCCACATGTCCGCCTCTGCAACCAGCTTGGCCCTGGGTGTCGCAAGAAATGAGAGCTTGTGGAGACATGGGGGAATCCGTCTGACCCTCGATGGAAAACCTGGCGGGGATTATTGGACTTAGCGCGATCCTGACTGTGGCCACACACAGGGGTAGGGCAAGATGAGTGACGCTATGCGACGGTACCTGTCCGAGGCAACCGATGATGTTGAGAATGCCCAGGAAGCGGCGCACCAACCTTGGTCTTTGACTCCTTGGATTTTTCCAGGCCACTTTTGTCTGGCGTCAAAAAACTGAGGCAAGTCGTCCTCTTTATAGCGGAACTTGATGGCGGACATGTCCTTGACCTAATATCCGAGAAACGTTACTACAGAAAAATAATGTAGTGTGGAGTACTTGAAGGAAGCGGAGGCACTCAGAATGCCTTGTTGGATCACGTGCTGGTGTTACGAGTCATACACATGCAGCAACAGGCACTACTTGTCTCCCGCCCCAAATGAAAGTTTATTCAACAGGTGCACTTTGGCAACCCTTCGTCAAGAAGCGTTTCAGTAGCTTGATTTAAGGAAAGCACAGATCTTGTACTGCACTTTTTTACAAAGTTCTTCGAACTGATCTGTGCATTGGGATCTGCGTTGTCACTTTTTATTCTACCAGATATTTCCTAGGATTGGTTCGGGATTCACTTTGTGTCTCCAAATCCAGGTGAAGTTCGGTCAAAAACTCGGTTCTCTCCAAGAAAAATGCATTTCAAAACGGAGTGAAAAGCAAGGTTTATTCAGCCATTGTCAGTAAGACTTCGGCTGCGTTTTCAACCCATTTTGTTGTGGTCATTGTTGGTTATCATTGATGACCAATGTTGTTCCAGGCACTCATTTTATGGTCTTGAGATGAGTCTGTATTCATCACATCATATCAATATATCTGATGGTGGGATGGATGAAAAGTAAGAATGAAGAATTGTAACTATTCATGAAAATGATCTGATTCTTGGGCATTTTAGAAGATACACCTGCATGGTTGGCATCTACGTGGTCTTCAGCAAAAAATGGAACTCGAGTGAACACCTTTTTTGACTGCACCTCCCAAAAACGGCCTGGCAATGACAGCCTGGAGAATAGTACTTCTGCCGCTGTGATCACTGGCTCATTTTACGTGAAGCCCCCAAATAGACATCAATGTTGCAGCAGCATTTTCCAAAATGCCAAAAAGTAGATCACCCTGCTATACAGTACATGTGCTTTTGTATCAGTACTCACTGGTTTGTTAAGTCAAAAACCTTGGAACAAAGCTATGAACTAAATTTTTGTCACAAGCCTGCATTGTCTGCACCATTCAGTGTATTCGTCAGCTTCTTCATGAAATTGTTCGTGTCCTTTAAAAACCTAAAGATTGACAAGGAAAACTTTAACTTACACGTACGCATAACTGCCCAGAGATGACGCTTGAAATAAGTCTGCTGGCTTTAAGAGGAAGAAGAGAAGAAGCAGCAGCATTTATTAAGCTTGTGGTGGAAAACTAAGCCCAGGTCTAGCCTGAGAGCCAAGCCTTACAATGCACTTTCATCCCTTTGATCACTGCATTGATGCTTGAAAGGTACAGAATAGCCCAGCCGTCGTCGAGTCAGAAAGAATAGAGTCAAACGCGTGCTAATTAACATGTCGCTACCTTCCACAGCTCTGAGCAACTTGTTGCACGTGCGTCGTGCAACGCAAACTTTCAATTGGGGCAGATAGTATCGAAGCCGTTAGCACTACGACTATGGTGCGACGACGCAGACAGAGTGACGGAATTCATGCAACAACTGATCAGAGGTATTAACTACTGTAGTACGTCATGCCGTTAATAATCCACGTTCTAACAGCCACACGATCAAAGATGCACGGTTCTGCGCTGACACCATACTGTACGTGTGACGTCGACGCCATGACCAGACCTTACCCCACGAACGACCACCTTCACCATTGACTACAGGAAGCTCTGTTGGCGGTAGCGATCAGCTTCACATGGCACAGGAGAAGGATGAGGACGTCTCTGTGTACTCACCACACCTGCACTTACAGGTTGCTCAGGCTTGGCCGTGCCCAGTCTCCTGCTCAGTCCCTCGCTAAGAGATCTGCCCCAAAACTCAGAGTAATTCTGAGCAGGCCTCCAGCTGTACTGGCGCCCACGAAAACCCTCCATCAGCTCCTCTATAAGTTTCTGGTCCAACAGACACGATCGAGTCTCGCACAGCAGCTCCATGCAAGTGGGGTTCTTCGGAGACACTTGACAACGGCTGGAAGCAAGCGCAATTAAGGACGACAATCTTGACTCCATGAACATCACCAGTCTTTGCTCACCAAGTATTGCAGTTCGCTTGGACGGTCTCTCGAGTGGAGTATGAGCGGCCGTTGGCAAAACATTGTGAATCTACCGTCCGGAAAACACAAAAGGGTTGACGTCATGTCCACCAACGTTTAGTTTGCGTTTTCACCTTCTGGAGAGGTCACTTCTCCATGTAGGCAGTCGAGGTCCTCTGGTCTGACCACCTGTTCGGGAGGCCCAACGGCGTAAGCCAGCTCCGGGAGACCCTCACAATGAGTGAAGTAGTCGGGGCAGCAGTCGGAGTTCTCGGTGCGGTTGCAAAACGTGTCGCAGTAGCAAAGGGTGCCTGAAAGTGTCACGAGGTCCCTTCAGTGACACTATGTGCTGATACGTGAATCATGCCAGTCATAGAGCTCACTCACCCAGTATAGGCACGCTGCATGGATCCTGTCTCCCCTGGCAACATCTACCGTCGGGGTACTTGGCCCTGCAGTAGTCCCCCGGGATGTCCCAGTACGGACTTGGCCAAGGTGGCGTGGCAGTGGCAAAGAGAAAGAACACCTGGGACACCCCCACGAGGAACGCGAGTGACATCGCCGCCGTTGACGAGCTAAAGGCAGTCAAAAGTATTCACATCTTCACTTTTTCGTGCTTTGCTTTAACGTTATTGCCGGCAATAGTGACACCTGAGATCATGTATCCTACGTATGTCCTTACTTATGTAAGCTGCATGTGCGGTTTGTAACGTATACATAATACGTATTGTACATGGGATGTCAATGTAAGCGTAGGTATGCGAGGCCCACCACTCATAGGCCGCAGCAGCGGAAGCAAACAGTTATCAATGCACGAACTGTTAAGTTCATTCAATTTATGTTCTCGCGAGAAAGCGTTCGCCTAAAATATGGAAGAAAATTACAGTCAAGTCAGAAAAGTACAGTCAAACCCCGAAGTTATGATGTTGCTTGGTCAGCGGCAAGTATAGCATATTTTGAGACGTAGCACAAGTTCGAGACACGACTTTTAGAAAGAAAAATAAAGCGTGGCCAGCAACAAAATTATCATAACTTTGAGATTTATCATAGCTCCGCGATTCATAACTTTGAGATTTGACTGTACCTTGAAAAATGATACGCACCACCCTTGTATGTACATAGCTTCGGCTGCTCCAACACCGATGTTTGCTCATACTCACACAAAGCTGTAGTTTTCGCCAAGATGTCCAAATGCGACTAACTGGGAAACAATGGCAAATGCTGAGTGCTCATAGATGATTTTCTTGTTGCATCGTAAAACAGTAGCACGGGGTTTATGTATGACTCATCTGACTTATGCTGCACTAATGTGCTCTTCCAAATTCAAGGATAGAAAGGAGCTGATAGGAAACGAAAAATTCTACCGAAAGAGTCATAAGAGTATGTACTGATATCCCTAGTAAAACACTCGCTCACATAACGAATTCTTGTATAGCGAACCTTTTTTTTTTTTTGAAACACAACCTGTTTGTTATAAGAGGAATGAATACCTGTACTGAGAGCTAATCTTGCCACACAAGACCAGTCAGTCTGATCTGTTACTTGTCATACAAATTTTTGGCTGCCTTCTCAGCATGGAGAACTTCGCTGTCATCGCTCTTGAGTTGTGCAAGCAAAGATGACATCACATCCACTGTTCCAGAGCTTCTTGGGATGTGATGGTGACAGCAAAAAGAGTGGTCCCTTCCCTGAAGGAGGAGCAGGACCTCTTGGGAGCGCATGGCAGTTTTTATGTAATTCTGTGACCAAAATTGAGTCACATTTACTCAAGAACTGGGCTTAGGACTAGAGGGCCTTTCAATGTTAATATTGGCTTTTCAATGTTAGCCTTATTAAAGTTTGCCCTGTTCTTAATCGGTTTTTTGGGAAGAGTTTCAGAAGTTTTTTCGTTCATCTATTCAGCATCTGAGGATGGATAGAAAGCTTTGGGATAGCACTGACAAGTAAGAGCATTAAAAAAATTGAATGCCCGGGTCACTCTTCCGAAATTTTTAGTTTGCCACCCGCATCCTCTGCCAAATGTGTGAAATTTGCATGAAAATGGGTTTGCGTCTTTTGCTTGACGGACGCTCGCGGACCCTTTAGACGAAGCTTGTGTTTTGATGTGTGTCACCTCAAAATATGATTAATTTAAGGTGGGGATACTTTTATATACACCATTGTATACGTGTATGTTAAATATTTCATGCGATATTTGATTTCGAAGATGACCTTGCGTGTATTGGGGAGAGCACCTTACATCCGTATAGCCCTGGATGCAGACAGTCTCTGCTATCATTGGTGGATATGTAGCAATTGTAACTCTCCCACCCCATTCAATTGATGCTGCCAAGGACCTTTTAGTGCAACTAGTTTCTTCATCACAAAGTTTACAACTAATGTTAATGCTCTCAATGTGGTTAAAATTCCTACCCGTCCGCCTGAAGGTATCAAGATATCCACTGTGCGTGTAAATGTAGATGCTTACCGTGCACAGTTAGAGGTGTAGGTCAGTATATGACTGGCGTAGTAGGATTGCTATGCTACTCAGTACTTCGCCAACGTCAAGTTCAAGGTCGTATTGCTCACAATTTCGCTAGAATGAAAATCGACGCCGACCTATATTTTTAATGTGCCACAGAATAAGTGGGGCGTTGATTGGATGCAAAAATGTAGTGAACTTTGCCATGCAAGCGCGCTCCCGTATCCTGAGCTGAGGGCCAACAGTTCAAGCATGACCTGAGGCGTTTTTGAAGTTTTGCAGCCGAAACTTGATACGCAAAGTCAATCGCTGGAAGAGAAAACGCCTTTTGTCGTCGTCTTCTTCACGAGCCCAAAAACACAAGTCACAGAGCTGTTTTTCCCAAAAAAGAGAAGGAAATTTGAGCCGTAGTTGATGGCCGAGCAAAGTTGGGATCGAGCATTGAACGAGCAGGCGGAGACGACTTCGTTCTTCTTAGTACACAGACAGCACTCACAAGATACCTTGTTCATTGGTTCACGGATAAACAGTCGTCTACAATGGAAACACACGCAGTTGAAGACTTCGCTGACCCACCTTTTCCTCCCTGGAAACGGTTAGAAATCGAGCCTAAGGACAGCACAGGAGCTCCTTCAAGTACTCAGGGCTGTGAGTAGCACTGACGCACATTCGAGAAATCTTGGTGTCTCTTCCGTCGCAACTGACTGCGACGTGAAGTGCGAACAAAGCGTCCACTTGCTGAATGAGCGACGGTTCGCGGTTCGCTCACTCCCTCGCCCGACCGAGAACTAAACGAAAAAGGCACGCCGGACGAGGGAGACAAGAGGTGACCTACGCTTGTTGAACATTTTGTGCCTAAAGTTCCGGTTGGAGTCTTGGCACATGCATTGAATGCATCCCTTGCATTTGCAGCCTGCACCAAGCTGTAGTCGGACGTCGGCAGCAAGAAGAGTCTCTCCTCGGACTGCGCGGGACTGTAGTGATGGCGGCTAAGGTTGCTATTTTCACGGTACACGGTGGTACTCGTATTTCATGTGCGTAGGGAGCTTCGCGTACAGTGCAGTGCAGTGCAGGACAGGGTGTGCTTTACTGCAGGCTTTTCTTCATTCGCCAAAGAAAAGCCTACTCTTGTAACATTGTAATTTGGTCTACCTTTGTCCCAAGACTTTTATCCTGGTTCCAGTGCCACAACTGATCGGCAAGAAAAGAAGGTTATGCACGTGCAGCTATGATCGTGCGATGACAATGTTTTCATTTCAATGATTTCGGAGCAGAAACAGTTTTGTTGTACTATTTTGTACTGTTTGTAATTTTGTTGTACTGTTTTGTTCTACCTCACATTTGACTGTGAGGTAGTTCAAAGGACGAATGAAACTTGGAGGATACGCACAGATCACACCGAGGAAACTGTTGAGAGTCGCTGTTTGGTGATCCTGCATTCATCAGTGGCGTACACGCGAATCCTGTGGGTAGTTCTAAGTAATCCAAACACAAAGTCCTCATCTCGAGACGGTCTCTGCGAGATATTTCCAGTGTATTTTCTATATCAAGTGGACCGACCCTACGTTCTGCACGTAAGTCACTCCCTCAGTCAGTCCTGGGTTATGGAATGAGATGAAACCTGAAGACTTCGCAATGGCGATTACTGACACACGGTGCTTCATTCAAAATGTACAGGGTCGGGTCGGTAAATGCGACAACACCTCGAGCAGCTACTTCTCACACTAGACTGGAGGGATTTTGGTGAAATTTGCCTGGCCGACTGAATGAGACGAAGATGCAGATTTGTCAGTAAATAAACTTTTTGACCAAATAACCGAGGAAATTAACTGGCAAGATCGAAAGTCGAGCATTATGGTTCTTGACCGTACAGGCATCAAACGTGATGTCATTGTAGACCTGCTGCAGTGGCGCAAGGTGGCAGTCCGTCTGTAGCATCTTCAAGACCTGTGCCATGTCTCTCACAGCAGCAAGGACAAGCTGGGAGCCTCCATCAGCTCAGCATGAATCTCTGTGGATGACGTTGCCATGGAGAAGAACCGCCACGCCTTTGGAGGATGACTCGAGGCCATAGCGGCTGCTGGTGGAGGTCATATTGAATAAATTGATGGGAACCCTCTAATGTACAACATATTTAAATCTCACTTGTCTAACTGCATTCTGCACCTATTGGAGAACAAATTTGTAAAATCGGGCGATTTGTCGCATCTAGCGTGCCCCGACCCTGTAGTCTCGCATGTAGGAGTAACTTATAAGTGGTTGCGGAGGTTAGGTATGTATCTCCGACTGTATCTCGCCAGAGGGGAAAAACTCCAGATTTTGTTATGCCCACACAATAAATCACGTGCAATATGCAAATTTTAAATGCGCCTCAAACAACGCGCTTCATAAAGCACTCACATCAACTGAAAACACGCAACATCTTGCTGTGAAGCGTGATGCAGGTAACAGAAAGTTCACAAAGACATGCAGTGTGTCTTTACGACAGAAGCCATCATTGAAAAGCTTTTGTAAAGTTTATACTAAGTCTGTGTTGCCTGTGCGTATGTAACTTTGAAATCTTTCAGTGAAGGAACAACTGGTGATGTCTTTAGTAATCTTGTCTAGCACATCACTAGTCAAAGCAGCCTTTTAGGTGATCTTTTGTTCCAATGACATCATCTACATAAGAGAAAAAAGTGCGACCTAAGTCCAACCCTAACCTCAGTTAGTTAACATGACCTAACCTCGTCTGAACGTGTGCGTGATCTACACAATTTGGTACCTTTTGGCGCATCTTTTTTGGTCACAATGACATCATGCACTTGACGAGTCTCAATCAAAAGAGTAGGCAATTTTCCATGAAAACATGATGTAGTGCAATCAGAGGAAGACGCCTCAGAGGACTGTGGACAAATAAATAATTTGGGCCAAAGTTGTTGCATAAGCATCCGCTTCCCAGCTCATCGCGATCTTCTGTTGATACTCGCAATGTAGAATTGGCTAATTTTTTGCCGTCCGGCAGTCCATTAACCTCTCCTCTGCCCAGTGGGTCTTGTCACTTAACTGTGCGCTCTCTAGACGTCCCTTCCACCGCAGTTCTTGGTAAATACTCTCGATCCACACTCCAGCGTGCACGCACGCACGCACGCACGCACACAAGAACAGGCAATAACGCAGAGTCACTGGTCCGAAATTAGTCCTGCTGCTACCGCCGATGGACAAGAGCGTGCACGAATGTCTAGTGAGGAAGATGTGGTATCTATTTGCGATATCTTCATTTCCCGACTATTCTGAGTGTAGCCTTTGCTGTCTGCAACAACGCGCCAGGCTGCCACAGGTTAAGGTGACCTGTAATTTGGCACGGCTGCACTGTCAATCATTTGGCACAAAGAAAGGAGGAAAAATATCGCAAACAAAAGGCACTCATATATTTTCCAGTCAAGAAGAAAAAACTTCGAGAGCCTGGCCTGGCGCTACATATTGTGCGAATGCTTGTGTGTACTAGGCAAGAGTTCCATGCGTACGTGAGAGCTCCATCATTTCTTTGCTCGCGCTGGTGCAGTCTTAACGACAACAATATTTTACCCAGATATGGGGCGAATTTGGCACGAGCATATCAATTTGGAGTGGGCAGCAGCGTTGCGGATGAATCTTCTCCCAATCCGACATGTGGGAATGTTAATCTTGTTTACTGCCGCTGAAAAGGAGCGGACCAAGAAAGAATTTCTGCGCATCCATCATCTTTCGTCAATTTTGAAATGACCGTGCCAATCTTTCTCTCCTCCAAAGGAGCAGCAGGTTCTCTCTCCTTTTTGCTCCATCAGCTCACTCAGGCAGGACTATAAAAATAATGCTGCTCCTATCTAATCCGGGCAGGATCACCGTACTAATGACCGTTATTGGGTGCCTGCATCATTGAGTGGCGAGACAAGATGCTGACGTTGATGTCTTCATTCGTTGTCCGGCCCTTTCCTCGTGGGCGGACAGTGTGAGTCGCAAAGATCTCCAACGGGACCGTGTGTGTCAGAAGGGATGTCCACGCTCTGGACGGTGACCAGAGCGGAGGCAAGGGCGGAGAGCATCAAGAGTTGCGGCAACTGCAAGGGGCCCAGGAGCTGTGACGAGAGACATGGAACGCGGATTTTCGTCTGGGAATTCGGTTTCTGCGTGCTATGAATGAACATTGCTATCGGCGCGGAAAAAATGCAACGCCAACCCCGTCAGAACAAATTCATGCTGGCGTACGAGTCGGGCGCAGTAGCTGTAACAGCGAGTCCTGCTCGACGTTGCGTTTTTGTCACCCACCCAGTAGGTATTCCTTGATGCAGTAATTCTCAACAGAAGGCGGAAAAGCCACCTTTCCAAAGATATGACACAGTTTACGTTGATCGCCACCTTGCTGTACGCGCTGTAAAGTGATTGCTCAGCCTTTTGAACAGTACGTACAACATGGTGTCCGGGTTTTTTTTAACCTTTGTCAACTGAGTATTTACTCCAAGCCTCAGAATCCAAGGCGCTCATTGACTTCCAAATGAATCTTTTGCGTTCGTTACAGGTGCGCATACTGATCGTACACTCAGAAATGTCACAGCTATCATTAAATGTATTCAGGGTTTCAATATGAAAGGTGTCTCTTGGTGAGGCATTGATTGGTTGAGGCAAGGGACAAAGGTAGTCTCTCGTAAGCTCGTGGTTTGCTAATATGCTGTGTACTTTTAGCGAAGTCTCCCCCCACTTTTACAAAAGCAGTGATGTTGCCACAAGCAAGAAGTGACACTGCCAGTAGTAGAAGCGAAGCATCCCGCAGGAGGACGTATTTGCACCTGGGTAAGAATATGAATGAGTGGGCAGCAGAAATCCCTCCTTTTTCTGTTCAAGCGAGTAGCAAGAGTGATGAGCTAAAAAAAAAGAACCAACAGATGAAGGTGAAGACGCCAGGACAGTTTTGTAGTCTTCTTCTCTCCCGACCATAGCCAAATTCGTCAAGGGAGTCTTGTTTGATTTGCATTCGGATTTTCTTCCCACAGATTCTACCCATGCCACTCATTGATATTCAGCCAATGGAGCAGAAGAAAGATCTCTCTCACACGCGTGCGTAACTAACTAGAAAAGGGCGAAAACTCCGGCCGGACTCCGTTGTTCGCTATCAGGCTATTACCAATGACGCCTCTCTTTCAGTGCGCGAAAAAGAGGGAGAATTATGCATGAAAACGACGCTCCGGAATCGCAGGTGAAACTTTCTAGGTAGAAAAGTCGATTTTCCAGATACACACTAGTTGTGTCTGTCACCTTTGTCGACGTTTTTGCCCCTGTCCACGGTGTTGCGCGGGAGCTTGACCATCCTCGAAAGGCATGACTTTTGGGAAGGAACCCTTGCTGGAGTGGAAGCACCTACCCGTGCGTGTGCGCGCATGCAGCGGACATGTGGTAGCTGTTCACGTCAACGTTCATGGGCGAGGGGAAGTGCTTAAAATACTCGAGTCCACCAGGAAAAGACAAAAACAGTCGAGATGCAAATCAAGGCCGGACTGACTTCGCACATGATCACATACGATTCCGGAGTCCGGTGATAACACGGGCGCTAGGGCGACATTCCCGATGGCGTCGCACCACACAAGAAAACGAGTTCTGATTGATGCGATCCTAAAAGGCTCTCCGATTGTTAATGCTTCCAAACCGCGCGTGAGCGCCATTATGCGGCGACTCTCAACCAATTTACGATGTCAACGACGTTACGTAATTCGCGCATTCATGCCCAATCCTCCTTCTTTCTGCTGGGAGAAGGCAAGATGCGAAAAAAGGCGCCATTTGCAGAAAAACCATTACTCGCACGTTCTAGTGTGGGCCTCGTCCACGCTGGGCTTCTTCGGCTGATTAATTTGCACGAGGCCATGGGCGATGATGAAGCTCTCTAAGGAGACAAGGAGGAAACCATTGCTTCTTCCTGGCGGGTGGTCCGACAGGGTGATCCATAAAGCGATCACGCACCTGAAGAAGAGGGGGGCCTTTCAGTCGACGGCAACGCAGCGCCTGCTCGGAATCTCCCGCACACACACTCGCATGTTGACTTTTCCAGTAGGCCTTTAATGCATAAATCGGGAAGGTTTCAAGGAGGCTTTTCACACACGTCGCGTGTCGCTTTTGAGAGGCGGATGCCGCACTTTTGTAATTTTTCACCTACTTAATGACTAGCTGAGGCAACCGGCTTTAAGGGTTATTTTAGGATCTGAAGATCTAAGAAGCACAATGTCTGTCTGTCTACACCCGCACCGTCCGCTAGGGCTGGGTCGAGCCGAGAAATTTGTGGCTCGATCAGGCTCGGCTCGAAACTTTAGGTCAAATTTTCAAACCGGATCGATCAGAGGTAATGTCACTGACCAGATCCTTACTGGACGATGAAAATGCTCACATGCTCGTTTTTCTCAAATTGACCTTGCAGTCACGAAGTCATGTTCTCTTAAAAACCTTGCAAAAGATTATAAAAAACGACTCAGAAATCAGCTTGAAATAGGATAGAAAGTCGGCTCAAAATCTTTCAAAATATCGGGCCGAAAATGAGCCCGACTCGACTCGACTAAGATTCGAAACTGGAAACTTGAACTCGACTCGAGCTCGGAAAAATCCGGCTCGATCCAGCCATACCGTCCACCTGCTCCGCAACTTGATTTCTTCTTTGGACGACAAAGTGCCAGGATTTCATGGTTTTCTTCACTAGAATCTTTTTTCCGTCAGCTTCTCAATGGTGTAGAGCTTATTTATGGTAATTTTTGAGGCAAGATGTCTTAATTTCAGGGGGATGTTCAAGGGAAAGGGTTTTGTTTTCCTTTTGAAACTAAATAATCCAGGGGCTCCTTACCCTCATCGATGTTGCCAAGTTACAGTTATAGTGCTGTGGTTCACGCAGGGTCTACTTGGCCCAGCTGCTTGACTTGCTATCGACTGTCCCAGTGACTTCTCCCACTTTCTGGCCATGGTGGTGGCTGCACACGATTTTTCCAGAAGTTGGCACCATGAAACAATTGATGGTGCTTGACTTTTGGCATTTTTGCTTCCTGGATGAAACCCATGGAAACTTGGTGCACATCTACATACAAATCTACACACATCATACGCACACAGCATCAATGGCGCATAGCTGATGTTGACTGACAGAAAACGTAGAATTATCATTAGGGTAGACTGGACGGGAGGGCTGTGTTGAAATTTGACTCAGAGGGTATTTTCTACATTAGAAGTTGATCTGCGATAGCTTGGGACATGATCACCTGTCTCTACCTGCCCACAACACTGACTATCGTTTTCTCACCCGCTTGTTTTTGATATGCAAAAATTAGCTCACGATAAATGCTGTGAAGCTCCTCTGTTTGAACATCATATGAAGTGATATTCCGACCAACGGATAGTTGATTTTGTTGCGACCGAGGTCAATGACAAAATTGTGAGCAGAGTAAGTAGTAAGTACTTGCTCATGACAGTGAGCAAAGAACAAAAACACGTCAACATTGGCTCCCCGGCTGCACAGGTGCAAAAGAGTGTGAGAGGTTGCAAGAAAAATAAAGTGAAGCCGTTGAGGTGCGCAAGGTTTGAGTACCGGTCAATTTTGTGCTGCTCTTGAGTCAGGGGTTACTGCCCTCCAAATGAAGCAGTTGCACTAACATCTTAAGCTTTCCTTTAAGTGATACTTCTTTTAAAAAAAACTTCATGCAGGTGTACTGAAAAATCTCCACTTCAGCCAGTATTTAAAAGCACTTGAAAATGTCATATGAAGTTACATTGTGAATCAAAACTTTGTACGAGTTTAGTATGAGGTCTCAACTTGCTGCCCAAGTTGATCCTGGTACAGTAGTACACATTTCATCAATGCTATAAGCCATTGAAGTGGCGCTTGTCGATAGCAAGCTAAATATTGGGCACCCGGTACGGTGCTGTACTAACTTGAAAAAGATGCTCCTTTTGGGACATATTGTAAAATCGAATATATAAAGCGCAAAGGGCCATATGTACGCCTGTCTGCCTGCCCAGCTTTTGCGTGACAGCCGTATGTACGTTTGCCAGACACGCAGGGTCTAACGCTAGTCACATATATAAGCGGAGGCACCCGGGGTTGCTCGGGTGTTTTTTTAAGACTAAACTAAATTCTAAGATATGAGCCCACTTGCTTCATGTATGAATACACTCACTCTCAATTGCATGGACGTAAATACGAACATATCTAGATACACAGCGTAACTTATGCTCAATATGCTGTAACAGACTTTGCGACACGGACTGAATCGCAAAGTAACTAGTTCATTTTGCTATAGATTTATTTTAAACTTCGGTCACAGTATTAATTAGGTTTTAGGTGGTAACGGACGCTGTGTGGTGTGCGCATAGGATGTTAGATGGATGTTAGAAGAGCGCATTCATCATGCCTGCGGAGGACACGCCATTCATTCCCGCCGCCCCTCCTCCTCCGCCGGCAACACCGCTCTTGATTGAATCGTCCTCATCGGCAGCGGCGACTGAAGAGGACGCCACCGCGGCCGATCCTGAGGTGGATGCTGCCGCCGCGGATGAACGTTTGACGTATGTCGGATTGAGCAGAATTTCCTCGTCAAGAGAGGCGATCTGAGTGTCAAGGCGGATGCATGCGCGTAATTGCCTCTCCAGCGACTCTAGCATGTGCGAAGAGTTGTAGAGCTCGGTGGGGCCAGCATCGAAGCGGACCATACCTGCGGACACATCGTGGGTCCATTAAGTACCGAGCAAACAAAAGTATTGGATCAGCACAGTGGACATGACGAAAACTACACTGTGATCCAATGTCAGGGGGTCTCTCACCGTCCTGCTGGGAGATCTTTGCCCTGATGCTCCCCTCCTGAATCATGTGCACGACGACTTTCTCCGCTTCCTCTGTGCTCTGCAACCCGGTGTGGTTGGCGAGCTCGCCCAGGCTAAGCGTGAGGAACGTCTTGGTCAGACGCTTAATGTTCGTCTTGGCTTGAGACTGGGCGACCTGAGCAACTAGGCCGCTGTTTCCGTCGTTAGCGAACGTTTCGGAGAACTTCCCGATTACGGCCTGTCGACCAACAGTGCAAGAAAGATTCAACAGTCAAAATTTTCATAGACCTCTCGCTGAAACCAGGTACTCACCTGCAACTGCTCCTTCTTATTCGAATAATACGCTGCCACCAGTTCGTGGTAGGGAGTTGTTAGTTGCTTAAAGTATTTGATGACGGTTGGACTGGTGTACTTGGGCAAGTTCATCCAGTCCTTGGGCTTGTGTCCCTGAACGATGAGCGAGACGAGCAGGTACTTTTTGAACGCCTCCAGCATGATGTAAGATACGGCGACAGCAGGGATCGTTACGCATACCTCAAAGAAATACAGCGCGCGAGAATAATTCTGGAAGAGAGATGACACTAGTTAACGCAGTTATAACTGTGTACTGAAAGCAAGCAGCAATGATGGTGCCGTAATAACAGGGCTCGTGATGACGACTGGTCCTGCAATAACGGACCCCCGCCGTTAGAACGAGGTTCGACGGTACCTTCACAGCCGCCAGGATCATTCCTCCGTAATAGTAGTAAAGAAGGATGTATCTCGAGTCGCCCACCGCCGCCTCTCTAGATACGTCATTGAAGTCCACGTCCAGACAGTTTCTTAGGACCGGTGTCAGACACTTGGCGGCCAGGCATAACTTGCAAAGGTCTGAGTGGGCGCTAGTCAACGTCCTCGGAGAAGGCTGCAACTTGGGAAGTGCTTGCAGCAGGGGGTGCAAGCCCAGCATGGGCGTCTTTCGACGGATCTGAACCGAGAAACCGACCGTTAAGTGTCAAACCCAAAGCCATCTCCTGGACAACTCACTAGTTCGTCAGTAAAGTGGTGACAGAGTTCCGCCAAGGTATTGGGCGCCATTTTGATCTGTTCGGCGTCACACTCCCCGATGAAGATGACGGTCCTGTTGAAGAGTCCGACCCAGTCGGTCACCGCGGAGGCGTGTCGGAGGCAGCAGGATAGCAGCTGTAGACAGCATCATGAAAAATTCCGTGCAGACTAAACACATGGATAAATTCTACTCACAGCAGCTACTCCGAAGGAGTTCCTGGCGCCGTCGAGGGTGTCGACGGCGTTGAGGAGGTTGATGGGCGGCGCTCGCTGCAGCATCTCCATGGCCCTGGCGGCAAAGTCGACCAAGTCTCCTGCGCCGAAGGTACCCCCACCTGGCGCACCGCTGGCTATCATGCGGACTGACGATAAGAAGGAGTCGAGCGAGTTGGGCACGGGCAGGAGCGCCGCGGCGGCCACGGACGCGCTGGATGAAGGACCCGCAGACGACATTGTACAAAGGAAACGGGAGAAAGAAAAGGAGGACGTCAGGTTTTTTGTTGGGGGTCCGCGCCAGGATTGCCACACTTGAAAGTGCCCGTCAGCGGACAAAATTCAACGCTCTTCATAACCGCGAGTTCATAACCTGAACCGAAGAATCCAAGCAACATTAAACGAATTAACAGTTGGAATCTTGAAATTTATGCAAAAGACGACATCTTCCTTTGTTACTCCCACAACGAAATGGACTAAAGACCAAGATGGCAACCCTAATCGCAAAGCAGATTCATACCGGTAAAATTAAGAGCTGTGATCACGCATCCTCCAAATAATACGACAAGCGGTAAAAAACGTCCGAGTCGTCAAAGGTCTCCTCCGGTAACTTATCGTTGTGCCGAGGATCTGGACAGTCCAGAAGGTCAGAGTTGTCCACGCATCGCTTTATTTGCAGTCTTAAGACGGCTCTTGGCGAGCAAACAAGTGAGGTAAACAATCTTGAACACTTTTGCAAGTGCCCCGATGTCGAATACGCTCGATGATAAGGACATGGAAAAGCTTTTGTTTCCCCTTCAACTGTCTGGGACCGTCCTCGTCGATGTCGAGGGAGAGGGCGCAGAAATGTCTATTTTTGTTGCAGCCTCGTCTTGGGTAACGTTGCACACGTGGTGTGCGTATCTAGAGAGACTGGGCCCAGTAGTCCCCATCAAACAGGACGTGACGATACAAGTGGTGGCAGAACAGTTCTTTCGTTCGGAGCGTGACCCGTACACGTGGGCTATCCGACGAGAGTGATTACATTTAACGCTGCAACGATTGTACTGGATGCTGTCCTTCCCCCCCACGAGCGGCAATACGGGGACATCAATGACAACTGCAGGGTAGGAAGGCCAGATGGGACATAGGATCCACTATGGAATACAAACATTTGTCTTGGAGCGGGACAATCTGCCTGCAACGAAAGGCAGTCATACATGAGAGGTTGTTCAGACTTCGACACTGCCCTTCTACTCAGTACTTGTGATCGCCATGTCTGGACAGTCTCATACGGAATGAATCGTCGTCGTCGTCGTCGTCGTCGTCGGCGGCGGCGGCGGCGGCGGCGGCCTCGGACTCGGCCTCCCTTCCGTCCGCCCCACAATAAGAGTTTGTAGGGTTGTATCGAATCAATACTCGGCTCGACTCGGCGGATCAAAGACTTTTTGACTCGTACTCGGATCATTTGTGTGTCACAGGGTTCGGGACTTTGCTACATCGCACAAAGAACAAATCCCGCCCAAAGGATGACTATGTTGAAATGCTAATGCGTCTTTATTCTGTTTTGAAGTGAGTGTTGTTGATGCTCTCTCGGCGACATCCATGCCTGAGGCATCAGAGAAGGATTGGAAGCTGAAAGGTGCTCTTCAAAATTAAAGTGAAATCTTCTAGAAATCTGTTCAAAAATATTCCACGCAACCGAGTCTGACCCAGCCCTCTCGTTTTGGAACTTCCCAACTGATTGCGTTTGGATACACCTCCCCGAGTTAAGCAAGATTCGGCTTGGCTTCGGTAGTGAGGGTGCATGCACTTCCTAACAAGGTTCCCAGCTATCTCGTCGAGGTAACTCCCACGACAAGTTCGTTCCAGTGACGCCGCTTCAGTTGATTGTGTCCAGCTCGCCCCAGCTGGCAATCCGACTCGTCATGACAGAACCGGCTCCCTCCCCTCCCTCCCCTCCGTGCCCCCTTAACCCTGCCCCCCCGCCCCCGCAGCCTGCAACGGCCGTGGAACCGATGACGACGAACTCGGGTTAGGAGTCGTTTCTTCACGTGTAACCCAGAGAATGTTTTGGGAAGAGAGCGCGCACCGACTAACCGACCGGCGGACCCGCCGACGCCCGCACGTATGCATTTGTACGTTGAACGCCCCTTTTAAGGAATCGTCGTCGTTCCTTCTTCCTCGCATTGCAGAGGAATTCGAATAACCGAAAAATGGGAAATGCACCAATTTTTCACTTTCATGAACTGAGTCGGCTTAATTGCTATGATTGAAAAAAAACCCACTTAACTTAAAAGCAGTTCTTTTTTCGCAAAATTTTTGTGCGACCTGCCTGTCGCCTCTCTGACCTTTGGCACCAGCCAGTGCCAAGTGGTGGTAGACACGACCTGAGACAATCAGGCTGAGTGGGCCGACAGACTTTGAGCTCTATTGCAATGTTGCGAACGATGGCAAATGAATGTATAAATTTGTTTATGCGAGCCAAGCCACAGTCTGGACTCCGAGGCGAGCAAGTCGTTTTGTTGCAATTTGTCTGATTGCATGTCTGTGAACAGAGGGAATGGTTTTCCCAATCCTCTCTGTACCTTTTCAGACAATTTCAATTCTATGATCAATGCAATTTTTCTGCAACTATGACCTTGCGATTATCCAAAGTTCACTACTTCTGTCGCTCACTCGGAGCTCGAGTTGCTTACGCTCGCTCGTCAACATTACAGGAGAGCATATACGATCGAGGGACGACGGAAAGGGCCTCCTCCTCTCCTCCTTTTCTCTGCTCGTGCTCGCCAGCAGCAGCTCTTTGCTACTTCGACGTCGTCGTCGCCGCTGTCGTCGTCGTCGCCGCCGCCACCGCCACCGGCGTCGCCACCGGCGCCTCCGGCAGCGGCTGTCAGTTCTCCGTGCTCTCCAAGAGAGGAGACGCGAGTGCATGGAGGAGAGCAGCGGAAGGAACTACCAAACGTGTGTATACACTCTTCAACGGAAAGTCGTGGAAACGGAAAGCTGAGAAGCATAAGCAGAGCAAGCACCCGCCGCATCCGCCCGCAAAAACCGGGTCTGCGCCCCCTTTCTTGGCCAAGAGAGACATGTTTTCGTCGTCGTGGCAGAGATTTAGCACCGGCGGCGAGGCCACGCCGCGGAGGCCGCGGCGGCACTAGACATGTCTCAGCCGCCGCCGGTGGCAGCCGCCAGTGCAGCCGCCGCGGCGACAGTCCAAGCCGGCGGCGGCGGTGGAGGAGTGTCGCTTCTGGCGGCGGCTGCAGTCTCGCCTGCAACAGCCGCTTCCGCATCATCGACGTTATCGGCGAGTCCTCCTCTCTCGTCGTTGTCGTCCCTCTACTGGTCGTCCCCGTGGCCCTTAGCGGCGGTACACCATGCCCTGGTGGGCCTGGCCGGGTTCTTCCTGTTGTCGTGGGCTCTGCTCTGGACGATGCACCTCGCCGCTCTTGCATACGGGTAAGGAGGAACATGTGTGCAAACAGGTGTCCGCGAGCTGCCTTACGTGCATGCTCGGAGAACTAGAGGAAGCAGTTGAGCTCCGCCGAGATGACCCTCCTTGTTTTGTCCGTCACCCTCGTCTTGCGGCTGTTTCAGTCAAACATTTGGGAGAGGCCGGGCAAATATTTGCCCGAGCCTGCAGCAATCAGGGTGAGCTCTCACTCACTCCGCGCAAATTGTGAGTCTTTTTCATTAAGTAAGTCGATCTCGAACTTGTCACCCTTCCGTGTCATGTTCGCCGCGTTGAGCACCTGCTTGAGCGCGGGCAGGCTGAAGACGCGCGCACATCTGTAGCAGGGGGGAGACCCGGTGAAACTAAGGCACTTGAAGCAGTGCAAACTTTGACTTCACTCACCGTCATATGACGAGCCTACATTTGGGGCCGCGATAAACACCGCACACTTCCCCTCGACTGCATGTCAGGCCTAAACACTTATTCATGTGGTCCGTGAATCACGATCGAGCTGTCTTGGCACACATGTAGAAAAGCAGCATGACGTTAACACTCAAATGAGCCGGGTTTTTGGTTTTGTTCTTCAACAGGTACACGTATAGTGCTAGATTCGTCACGCCTCATAGACCCTTGTTACAGTGTTTGCTGCATCGCCACAGGCACCCGAGACGATGACCATTTTTGCCCGGTTTCCGCTTGCCACCTTGAAAATCCTGTCAATGGAATGCATTCAAATCTGTCTCCATTCCACCTTCGAGGAAGATGTGCCTACACCCATGCACAAGCATTTCCTGCATAGCAGAGGACACTTCGTTCTGACACCTGCCTGTACATTTTTCTCCTCTCACTGTTATGAACATTCCTCTCTTCCGCTCTCTCGGGAGCTGTTCCCGATGGGCTTTTTGTGCTGCGGCCTTTTCCTCCACTTCAGTCTCGGTCATGTGGGAAAAGGGGAGGACGCCGTTGTTGTTGATGGCTTCTTTGGCGTCCACAATGATGATGTCGCTGCCTGCACATAACGAAGTCGTGACGAGCGCACGCAGTAAATCTCATAGCGATAACGATAGAGAGGAAGGAGGGATAGATTATGTTTTTTGTCCCTCTCGGGAAGACTTTCGTATAGTGGAATGACGATCTGGATTAGTGCAGGGGAGTAGAGTGATTGTTGCCTCTATACTTTAGTTAGGTTGCAATGATAGGTCACGCGTGTCCAGGACTTCGATTGTAACTCTATCCCTAAGGATCGGTGCAGCTGCTCAGAGTTGTCACTTGGGTTAGGTCTGGTCGGGACGGAATTTTTAAGTGATTTCATTCTACACTGCTCATATCACCGCACTGCACGTCCAAGAACCTGTTTTAGGTTGCCTGATGTTTGATATATTTCAAAGATTCAAAAACTCCAACATCTTTAGGTCGCCCCCGCTTGTTTTCCTTGCTTGTGCCCTCTACGTTGCGGCTCATACGGCCTATGAGTCGTCGGGCTTTCCCAGCATTACCTGCTGCTTCTTTCAACATAGCATGCAACAAGTATTGCATGATGTGGCGATATTCGATACCGACACAATGTGTCACATATTCTTACCATATGTGCATATTCTTTTCTATTCGCTTTGTGTGGGTACGTGATACATTAGTAACATTGGCCGTGCCGTCTGACATTAGCTTGCGTACCCCTGGGGGATATCTGTCCCCTAGGTTGGGAACTCCTGACGTAACGACTCCCTACTTAGCCTTCCGCGGTTCCCGCCGGAGTTGCGTGATTACAACAAGTGAAAACTCCAGACATCACGAAGTGGGAAATACAAGTTGACAATCACATCTACCGAATATAGTAATAGAGATATCAAACTTGGATGGGGAGGATGGCAGCAACACACAAAATTTTCGCATTCGTTGATCTTCCCTGAGATAACTAAGTAAGAGGGTAGAAAGCTCTGTTCATAACTTTTAAGTCAGAAGCTTGTCCAAGGGCGATGAGAATACTGTCATGTGTTCTCGTTTGGAGGTTAGTTGGAGTACTTGAAGAAGCGGACTGGATCGGCAGGGAAGCCCTCAGCTGGCCGCTCCAGGGAGACCCCATGCGGCGTCTCCAGCCCATTTTTCAGAGCCCGTGAGCTCGGAGCTCTAGGGATGGGTTTGAGCAGCCTCTTTGCGAGTCGAGTTGAGATATATGAGCTCGAATCAAGTCTTTGGCTCGAAGACATACCTGCAGGAACTGGACTAATGCACTTTTGTCACTAGATCTATACTTCAGGGGTGGCAGTAAATTTTAGATGAGTACTCGATTTATCACGTAGCATGTCTTTATGCCTTCACTGGTGTGTCCCCTTCTCTCAGGGGAATCCAGCTTCAACGTAGATAGCTTCTGCGAGGTCGCTACTTTGCTGCTACATGTACCAGATAGTTAGGGGAGCGTTGCTTTTTACTACTAGCTATCTAGGATTACCCACTCCCGAATTTTGTCGTGCACGTGTAACTCATAGAGTTACCAAATGGGTTGGCAGACCGGTTTCTCCTATCGACAGCTGTCCCTCTCTTCCGCAAGCCTGGCAAAAATTTACGTACACTTGGACTTCCACACAGTACTTGGACAAAAGTTTGCACGCAGTGAGGAGAAAAAGCAAAGTCCAATTATCGCTTCCATGGGGTGCTGGCAAAAGGCGAAGCTCAGATGTTCATATTACGGCCTGGATGACTGCTAAAGCCAGAGGTGTTGACAGACATTTTGTCTAACTGAAGGCACAACATCTTGTAGCGAAGTAACGCAAGAAGCAGACGGTCAAAAATTTGCACACAGAGTTTCTCCCGGAGCTCAACTGTCCATCTGTTTGAGCAGCACAGGACCTTCCTGGAGTGCAGTGCAGTCGTTGCACTGCACTCCACGAGCCCATTTCTGTCCAATGCACTAGAAAGAGACAGCCATCAGAAATATTTTGACTTTTCAGGCCACTCAGGGAATGCTTTGACTAGTCTTTACCCCACAAGCATTTGCCAACCTTTGACTCCGACTGTATACGACTATTTCTCTCTAGTAAGGATATTATTGCCAGGCTTGAGAGAATCCCCTGGCAGGTGACTGGCAGACTAAGTGGAGTTTGATCGGTCTATGTTGTGTTACTCATAGTGTGATCAGTCAGTGGTGATGAATGATCTAACAATTGACACCTTGTTTTTACTTAGCTCTCTTCTCAGAAGCATTGCAACATAAGATGTATAACGCATTTTGCTCTGCTGACGTCACGATACGTCTTTTCGAGATTCTACTGCAACGAGATAACTTTTTTGAAAAAATATGTCCTTTTTGCGATTTAATTTTTCTACTGACTTATCGTCGGTCAGGTGGACTTTAGACTCCAGGGTATTTTGATGCATGACTATACTGTCGCATGCAGTGACTCACAGGATATTTCTGTAGCTGAGTATCCTGTTTCAGTGTCAAGGGCACATGCCAAACCTTGGACTCTGCATTTGAATTTTCTACTCTTGAATTTTGGAGTGATTACACCAACAATGAGTCCCTTAAAAAAGAACCTCGGCGTCACTGGCACAATGTTACTAAACCAACCACAGACGCTGCAGGGCTTTTTCCTGCTGCTGGTGACATACTGACTGACAGAAGAAATTATTTTCTTCTGGAAAGCCTTGACGTGTTTTAGTTCTGTTGTGACAGTATCTGTGATTAAAATATTGATACATATTCATGTTCTTGAAGTGAAAATTCATGCATGTTGTTGCAGCTTTGGCCTTCGTACATACATATGTTCACTACTCAGTGTCAGTGCCAGCTCCGGCTCTTGCCAAGCACTTAGTACTCGGCTATTGCACTATTCCAACAAAAACCGAGTTGGTCACTATTCCCTTGATATCCAACTCACACAGGAAAAGGAACCCAGTACACTTGACGTTGACAGTGATTGGCTCATTTCGAGAACAGAAGAGCTAGAAAGTCTACCTGTTTCCACAGTCTTTTTTCTCAAGTTTTAAGTTTCACCGTCAAAAGGCCTGCTGACATTGGTCTCCAAATATTTATGAAGGATTTTGACATACTTCATTGGCATTCTAAAGGAATAAAAAGGGCATTTGTAGGTCAGACAAGGTCGAGAAAGAGTCAATTTCGGGATTTGACATTGCCACTGGGGTTTGTTGTTTCTTAGGGCCAGAACATAAAGTTGGCTGCACCTGCAGTAGTGAATACAAATCTGACAAGGGACTACAAAAATAACCTCCTTTTCCTATTCGTATCTACCATACTTTCTGTAGTCATCTACACCATAAAGTTGTGACGATGCAGCCGTGATAGCACGATGCCAAGTGAGATGAATGAGTAAAAGTTTAAAGGCTGTTTTGGGCAAACATTCATTTGACTACAAGGCTTCTGCATGACCATTGTTGTAACTAACCCGTGCAAGTCATCACAAAGGATCAGTTCATATTTGTGCAGGTCAGCAGACTGTTGACTGAGTATGATGTTAAGCTTACATCATACAACGTCAAAGGATGTTGGACACAACTATTGCTTTTTCAATTCCAGTTGACTGCGATATCTTCGTGAAATGTAACAAATTTTGGATGTCCCGATGGAATTATAACATTCGACCTACCTTTTGTTGTGACGGACAGGAATAAGTAAAAGGAGCTAGTCCCTATCTGGCATCTGGGTGCATTTGGCCAGAACAGACGCTCTATAGTTGCTACTTTTCCAGCTATTGCCTTATTAGTCATGTGAGGGCAAGGCTTTGACCCTGGAGCAGAAATGCACAGAAGTGTGCTTTCTAATTCCTTATCATGGATGGTCTAAAAAACTCATGCTTATGATGTATGTCTGATGTGTATGCATGTTGTTCTTGCCACAATCATGCACCGGATGCATTTTGCTGCAAAGTGACTGGTGACGACCTTGCTTATGTGGTAGTGTCTTATGAACCCTGACAAGATGTCTATGTCCACAAAGCTTTAAGGTGCTTACGTCCCACGTTATCACAAAGTCTGTTTCAGGTTTGTAGCGTGCAACTACCGATATATGTGTGACTTGGTTCGGATTCCCATATGTTCGGAACCACAAAAAGAGGAATCAAGCACTTTTTTTCAATACGCTATGGCACCAGCATGCTGATCAAGTGAAAGTCAAAATTTTGCAAAACACTTTTGAGTTGGCAGCAGCGTGCTCTACATATTAGGCTACACCAACTTTCTTAATCTCTTTCTGAGTGCCATATTTGATGCCAGACTCCATTTAGAGAGGTTCCAGTCAAATGGAAGAAAGAACTAATCAGTGGTTGGGTCCCCTCGCTGCCTTCAAAGTTTTATATACTCAGAACATACGGACGCCAGGTCAACATTTCAAGTTTGACGTGGACCTGCTTAGTTACTTTCCAGATGCTAAACTGCAACACTCTAGTCAAATGAAACTGAAAAAGTGTGTTTAGCTTTGCCTTTCAAATCTAAACACCTGTTAGGTCCTGAACTTATGTAGAAAAACTTTATTGCAAGAGAGGGGGGGGTCAAAAATTGTTTTTTGAAAACTACATCTTCAACAATTAGAATTAACTTTAGTACCAAACCTAAGATGCACTCAGCAAAATTCCAAAATTTTCGTTTTCGGGAAAACCTACTACGTATATATCTACTAGCGCTCACGCCCTCCCCACTTTGTTGGGGAGGAGAAAATACAAAGCACTGTGCATGTGTCTGTCCGTCTGTCCGTCCATCTGTATGTTGTTGCGCGAAAGCTGGAAATCGGATCCAGACAGACGCACACACAGACAAACCTAACCTAACCATGCACGCGCACGCGCACACGCACACACACACACACACGCACATGTATGTGTGTGTTGCTAGGTTTCCGATTTCCAGCTTCCCGATCAAAAGCCAGAAATCAGCCGCGAAATTCGCCACAATCACTCGCGCAACCGCCAAAAGGAAAAATCGGCCGCGAAAATCAGCCGCAGGGGACAAAAAGTCAAAATCTGCGGCGAAAATCGGCCGCACATCAACCGCGGACAGACACACACACACACAAAGCATCCGCAAAAAGCAGACGAAAAGGTGCCGCGAAAATGACGAAGACCAAGCGCCTAGATCAGCCGTGAAAAGCAGCCGTGTACAGACAGACAGACAGACACACGTTCGTACGGGCCTGTTCTTTTATATAAAGAGATATTCCTTTTCAAATCAAGAAAACTTACATTTCCGGTTCCTGCTCCCCCTCCTGTTCTGTCTTTTGGTCCACATATACATGGAAATGAAATGAAAGGCTTTAAGAACAGTAACAAATGGTAGTACTACTTTATTCTACAAGCCTTTCACACTTTTGTGCTGCTCCAAAACTTTAAGGCCAATGGCTCTTTTCGCAATTTTTTGAGGGTTTTTTGGTGTCAGCCTGGGCTTTCACACATTTTTGGCTTACGAAAAATCTCACTAAGTAGTACAAAAAAGCCGTGGACATCAACATCAACGGCGGCAGCATCGGCAGTGGCATTAGTGGCAGTGAAATTACTGCTCCCCTCGAAATTCGCTGTGACTGGACGGGAATACGTAGGAAGACTATACTCTGGCCATCCCGAACGTCGAGGAGAGCATGCCCGCCATGGGCTGCAACACCCACATCCACTTCCACTCAAAGCGAAGAGGCAGACAAGGTAGACCCACCAAGACATCATCAAGCTCTGCAGCAGTTGCCGAGGAGGGGTAGAAAAAGTTTTGGCAGCTGAGGGTGACTATATCAAGGGAAAACGTCACAATCGATAAAGGTGCATTCAAAAACTTGTTGAATGCACGTGTCAATGCAATCGGAGCACGTCCTTTCACTCCTCAGACCTTGCACAGATGAACAAACAAGCCGCGAACACTGTGGAAAAAAGTTTCTCTTCCCCTTTTAAAAAATATAAATCAGATATTGCATATAGCGGAAGACAAGTCTCATAGTTTCCTCGCTTAAAATAATATTTCACTATGAACAGGTGCGGCAAAAGGTCCGAACCGACTTGTACAGGACTCGAGCGAATGAGCTTCCAGCAGGAATTGACATTTACGAGGGGTGTTCGAACATAAACCAGATTACTCTTTTTGTATTCACTTACATGACAAACTCTGTGAGTCTTTTTTCAATAGTCTTGAAACCTTTCCCAAAAACTTCATGTCAGCTCATCTTTAACATAGGGCAAATCGCAAGCTCTTAAACAAGGTATCCTGTCAGATGCCTCTACGTTTATGTGGGAGAAATTGAGTACATAAGGAACATGAAATCTTGATTACGGAGAGCTTTTGAGCAACAGTTTCAACCAGGATCAATGGTTTGTGTAAGAAAATCAGTTTGTGCCGCAGAGGAGTAGGTCCTATCTACCATGAAGACCTCAACGTGTCCCACTTTCAGTGATTGTGGTGTTGCCCGATGTTAGACATCAACTAATATGACAGAAGAAGCAGTTATTTAGGAAGGTCTGAAGATAATTCACCGAGAAAATCACAGCTGGAGGTTGTCATATAAGTGAATACAAAGAGCAGTCTCATTTATGCTCCAACACCCTTCGTTGCTCCACAATCACTGCATGAAATGAACCGTTGGTTACATCAAAAGGAAATTTGTCGTGTTGAGGGTCTCCGACTCAGTTCTGACTGAGCAGCACTTGCTCATCACAAGTGGCAAAAAGACGGAACAAGTCAACATTTGCCTACATCCCTTGAGGACATTTCCTTCTTCATGTCCGTTTTGGAAGGTCAAACAACATAAAATGAACCGGTTGCAGCGTCATTGTATCGCTTTTACAAATTAGTTTTAACTTAAGCACTCGAAGAAGTTCAAATGAGTGAAATTCTGAACGTCTCCTCCTCACTGATAGTGTGTTCCGCCACTTAAGCATGGAAATGCTGTACATGGAACCATGTGAAGACCTCCTAGGTCAGCTTCTGCATGTGTTCTTAAAAGTGGTTAGAATGACACATGGGAAAGTGTTTTTTCCTGAAGGCGAAAAAATCTCAGCTTGGCCGTGAAGTTGGCAAGTTATTCTTGCTGCAGTAGCGCACCTTCCCTCAAAGCTGGAAGCAGTCAAAGTATCTCTCGGCAATGTGAAGCTAATTCGCTGGCACCCTGTATCTACCCTAGTCCATTACAGCCGTAAATGCAAGTGACGATTGGCGAGGCTCTAATGTGAGGTCGCAGTGAGTGCTACTCCCACATCATACATTTTAGTGTGAAATGCTGTTTCACAAATGAAATGTCAGCCTCCGGGCTTTTCGGGGTTCTCTTGACGTTTAATGTCGTCACCAAGTTTCCGCAAACCTTATCTCCTTGCAGCTTCAAGTGAGTTTTCAATTTTTAGGTGAAACATTCGAGCAAAAAATGCAGTTCTCTTTGAACAGTAGAAGTGCGCAACAATTTTAAGTGCGAAGAAACATCCTGGATATTTACAGAAAGCTTTTACAGTTGTGTCTGGCGAATGTTCAACAAACAGTCCTACAGTTCGCGATCCTTCATTTGAGTCTGTTTGATAACCAAGTGTACCTAAATATCCGATCCAATGGTGTCATGCATGACTGTTGATGTCAAGCCATGTGACTGCTCAGCCCTCATTTCTCGAGCAAGACCATGCTGGAAGGGGTCCAAATTTGCTTGGCAGTCACATCATTGGCAACTTGGTGCTTTATTCGAGTGATTCATCTGCTCGCCATGATATGGGGGTAAGATAAATAGCATCATAAGACACAGTAATCTGTTGTACCAGTCCTGAAGGAGCTTCGTCCGTTGGTAGCAGCTAACTTTATCCTCCTTTTTCAGCAAGTGGCGTCTTCACCGAAAGCGCATCTTGACCTCGGCGGAGGCAGAAAAGTGTCTGCCCGGTGTCTCCATTCTGAAGCCGCTGTGTACGGGGGATGACCCAAATCTGTTCCAGAACCTAGAGACATTTTTCACAATAGCGTATCCTACGGTAAGAGCGCATCCCTGAGTACACGAAGTCCCTACCTAAACTCCTTCTCTTACGCACAGTATGAGGTCCTGTTTTGTATCCAAGAGCCCGAAGATACTCGTCTGCGAATGTACGTGGAGAGCCTCCAAGCGAAGTTTCCTGCTGTCGACTGCAAGGTAGTGCTGAGCGTGCCCTGTAGTGCTGCTAACACATTGCATGCAAGTCTTTGCCTATTCCTTCAGCTCAGCTCAGCTTTAGTCAGCTCAGTCTTCAGCTTAGCTCACGGTGATATCACTGTGCACACCTCCCGTTACCTGACCTTGGTCATCGGGGCGAACGAAACCTGTAAACGAACTGACACTGCAGGGAGGAGGCCAGAGCCCTTGAGCAAAATAGCAGCTGAACCGATCAGAGAGCACCGGACCTTGTCATTGGCCTCAACTTGGGTCATTCGTCTCGCTTAGGGAAGTAGGACACTTACTGGACACTTACCTTATTGCTTGTTTTTTTTTCTTAAGCAACAACTACGTCGAATTAAGCATAGCTGAGCTGGAGGAACATTATAGGGGAAGGGCTTTATGTGTACATAACTCCAGAATGGTACGTCTGGAATCTAGAGAATGCGACCAAATTGCTCCCTTATTTTTTGCTCTCTCACTCTCTCTTAGGTGTTTTATGGTGGCGAAACCATCGGAGTCAACCCCAAGATCAACAACATGCAGCCCGGCTACAAAGCCGCTAAATACGAGCTATTGATGGTGTCTGACAGCGGAATTCGAAGTAAGTTAACTTCGTGACCTGTGTGTACACAGTCGAGTCATGAACATTCGCCACTTCCTTAGTGCGTGAGGACACATTGAGTGACATGGTGGCCTGCATGACGGAGAAAGTGGGCCTAGTTCATCAAATGCCGTTCTCGTGCGATAGGAGCGGTGTGCCAGCTACTTTAGAAAAGGTAAGATATGCATTATTTATTACCCCTCACTCGCCCGCCCTTGCTCCTACCTCCTTCAGGGATCAAAATGACCATGACGCTAAGTGGTGGATAAGGGGTCTATGTACGTAGATCCCTCCTTTTCTTCCTGCATTAGCTTTTCCACCCACTTCTTTGCATACATGACTTACACAGTCATGCCTGGGCCGAGTCACTGGCGCTAGACTAACGTTGGTGCGAGTTTGTACGGGCATGGAGTCCCGGGTAGTGTGCACGAGACCGTTGGGGCTGCGGCTGCGCACGCGGTCCAACGGGTTATCAGTCCTACAAATGGAGACAATGCACGAAGTAAAGCCAGAATTGAGAGAAATGGAATGGCGTTTACAGATGGGAGATGTAGCTTTTTTTGTCACGTGCAATAAATATTGGTGAAAAGAGCATATGACTATTATTTAGTGCTGGTTTCCCTTGAAGCATTTTTCCACACTTTTGTACCCGGCAGAGCATGTACGGAACAACGTGGCGTCTGTGAGCTTGCTTTTTGTGCTCTCATAATGCCATGTGCAGAAGTCTGCGCTCTTAGGAGCAAAGGCGTGCTCTTTTTTATTCCGAGGAAATCTGCTACATATTTTCTTGTGTATTTTGCTGTTACCGCCATTTCTGCCTAGTCGGCAAAAAAGGCTGTAACCACAGCATGCCTGTATACAGTTCTTTGTACGTGCAATACTGAGATCGACGAGATGGAGACCTCGTTCGATAAAGTAAGTAGCTGATGTGGAGGATTTTAAGTGGCTTTGTTGGACACCACTAATTTAGCGCAATCACGTGAGGGCGCTAAGGAAAAAACCGTCTTTTTTGTTGCAGAAGAAGTTCAAAGCTTTCGGAAATACAGTACGAATTCGATTTTGGCAAATAGAAGTTTAGTCAGCAGCAAAATGTCACAACATTTGAATATGTACTGTATCGATATAAGGACGTATGACTGTGGAAATGTCAAGCTGGAGAGCTATTTCTATCTACACGATGTATTCCACGTGTAAACAAACATCCAGTGTCAAGAACGTGGAACAGCAGCCGAGAGGAGGACCACACTGATTGCCATCGGTCCTCTACTAACCCGTTATTAGTAACCTTCAATGGGCTTTACCTCACCCCATAGCGTGAGGTCGACGACGCTGTCGTTGGGCTGTACGTCGAGGACTGTATTTACCTGGCTGCACGATCGTATGCCACAAGTGGACGGCCTTATCAGTTACGGCATTCGATTCTCAAGTTGACGTTATCATGGAGACGAAACATCCGTAATTTGAGGAATTGACAATCGTAACGAGGGCTTTTCGGCATCAAAACCAACTAACGTCCATGGACTTCTTATGCAGCATATGCAATTATTCGTTTTAATTGGCATGTCTACGTTTTTCCTCTAAAATTCAGTGTAAAAAGAAAAGATCTGGAGTGGACATGGAGTGCAATATTTGCATCCTGACTTCTTTTGAAAAAAGCGTATGCCAAAAAGGTTCAAACAAGTCGCGACATTTTTGATTCACCAGTCAATGCTGCGTGATTTTCCTGGAAAATCGTTCACTTTAGTGACAGCAACGTGAGTAACGCATAGTTAACTTAAGAATTTTGGTCATGGCACAGAATATCGTGAACCTGAGGATGGACGATACTGTGCAGGAAGGGTAAAGGAAGCAGGAATTTCTGCGGTTACAACTCAGGGCACACATGGGATGGTGGTCAACAAATTGGGACGAACCATGGACAACAAGATGGGCTGTGCAGTCGCGAGTTCCGTAGTCAGTCGTGCACCAGCTGACACGCCAAAAAACCAAATGCGGCCAATTGATCAAAGGAAAACGTGACATTCTTCATATTTTTTCCTTTCACAATAAGCGGTTGAACCACCCTTGGCCTCAGGAACGGCGTTTCTTGCCCTCCCTCACCGAAAGCCGTCCGTGCTCCCGAGGGCAGGACCCGAGGGGGCACCAGATGGCCTTGAGGTGGGGTGTGGACGTCCCACTTGGGCGTCAGGAGCATAACCGTGCTCCTGACGCCCAAGATGTCATAGCGGCCGATTTTGCCATCAAAGTCCTTTCCAGTGAAGTATTGGATGCACAAGTCAATTCACCAGATGAACTGGAGATTCATACGATTCACACTTAGCAAAATCGACTACAACATTACAACATAATAGTAAACGGCATGTTTTTGTTGGTCGAAGATCATTTGTCGCCGTTGGAAACGCAATGTTTTGACGCAGAATTTGAATTTCCCGCCAAAAAGTAGAGCGACTTGATACGAGTCAGCTGTAGTACGACAGACTACAGTACTCAATACTACATGGCCTATCCAGTAGGGATGGGTTGAGCCCTCATTGACAG
>JAAUXU010105362.1_pt1 | contig 93128 bp, 88 predicted proteins | sample 7278151 | NCBI WGS metagenome assembly JAAUXU01 (sample SAMN14350113, study PRJNA611818) | marine sediment metagenome | isolation source: surface marine sediment (1.8m) | place: French Polynesia: Moorea | collected 2018-08 | reverse complement strand
TTTTTGTGGTTTGTTTGTGTGTGCGTTTCGGATGATTCCCTCTTTCTTTGTTTTTTCTTTTTTTTGTTGTGGTTGTTGGGGGGGGGGGGGCGCCCCCCCCAAAGGAGCGTAGTGACAATCTTGCATTCAGTTACTAGTTGACCGTAATGTGTACTGCATTTTCCTTATTTTACTGAGGTGATATGACTTGTGCTCGGCCTCATATAGTCATATATAGTTACCCTCCTCGGGCTATGTGAGGTCGAGGACAGGCGAAAAATGGAGCAATGTAATATCGGACATTGTAACTTATCGTTATCATTAATCTATTTCAATTTTCTACAACTACGCATGGTTTCTTGCAAGCCCCATAGCACTGCATTTCTACGCTGAGTGTTTTCTCCTAGTCCAACAGAAAGCAGCAATTTGGCGTCAAGTTACAAATTGCCTGGCCGAAAGTAAAGTGCACAATATTTTCCTCCTTTTGCCTGAGGCTTTGACCTCTCCTCGGTCTTGCGCATCTTGTCCTCGGACCGGTCAGAAACCACCTCAGTCAAGACTTCGGCTAGGCAATGAATAGTTAACATTTCTAGGTTCGTCCGGACATATAGTGATTTCGCAATATAAGTGTAGTACCCAAGTATTTCCCCAGTCCGTCAAGAAACGCCTTACAATGAAGCTCCATTTTCGCGTCAAACAGTATGCACATATAAACTAGATCTTACACAGACGATGACAAAGTCCAGACAGGTCCACATGCTGGTGAAGTATCTGAAGAGACCGAAGGCTATCCACTTGAGCACCATTTCGATGGTGAAGAGCACGGCGAACACCAAATTGACGATCTTGAGGATGAACATGAGCTCCTCGTTGTCTTGGAGGTTGATGTCCTCGAAGCAGAGCGACAGACTAGTTGTCCGGCGAAAGGGACGATATTAGTAACATATGCATCGTACAGACACTGTACGCCTCCTCCATAGTTCAACTCTATCGCGCAATACCAAGCAAGTGCAAAACAAATTCTGCATTGCACTCGAGTTTGCTACATGATACAACGTCCAGCTGTCCCAGGTACCCAGTAACCATTATACGGGACCGCCCTCATCGTAATTTATGGACGGAATGAGGTCTCTCTTTCTTTTCCAAGCAGCTCTTGCCCACTACAGCATACGAACAGCTCGTTCCCACGTACCACAATACATAAGTACATACATACAGGACGTCTGTACGTACGTAGAACCGACCTATTTTATGTACTTAGCTGTCAGGACATAATATTTTTCCTTAGGAGAGCACAACAGTAACTAATGGCAGACGTACGACTGCTTCTACTGTACCTTTGTAATCTAAGTACATACATACTACGTACACTGTAGTTGTGAACCAATGTAGACTGCGCGTGATCATGTGCACGTACCGTACCTACGAGTGAGCACTGCAGTGCGTAGAGGACAACAATATGGTGTGTGCTAATCACCTCGAGGCAAAGATCAAGAGCAGGATGGTCCACTCGAAGAAGGGATTGTCTACAATGTCGTGGATGACCTTGCGGGTGTTGTTCCACGCCATCATGCACCAGGTGTTGTCGAGGCAAGTGCAGAAGGAGAACCTAAGCAGAAGGCACATTTCATCCAGTGCGGGACGCAGCTGTGAACAAGTGCAAGGTCAGCGTTCTCATGTTGTGACCGCAACTCATTTGTTGGGTCGGTTGGCACTGCAGCGTTATGAATATCACTGGGGAGGATCCATGTAGGATTAAAGGATGCTTTGTTCCCCCGCAAAAGCGTCAGCCCAACCTTGTATAGTATAAAAAAGCCTGATATCGTAAAGTGTCTTATAATGTTTCTCAGAGATGTTCCCGAACTCGAAAATTTGCCGACGAACATTCGCTTTGCTAACTAGGTTCAGCAAACTCACATCTTGTTAAATATTTCCGGACAGCAAGGCTCAGGATCCTGGTTCCCTGGGGTGTTGGCCCTGCTGCTTTCTCCCTCCCTTGGGTCCTTCTTCACTTCTTCGAAAGTTAGACTCTTGCTCTGGCCTGTGTAAGAGAAAAATATACAAAAACACAAGGCTCTTGTCTGTTAAGTGCGTCCACATTCTCTTGCGAAAGAGAGGCAGGCAGAGCCAATTTGTCACATCCTTTTGCACACGGAGAAGAATTCGAAGCACGTGAGGAAGTCACACACAGATACACAGAAAAATGTGCCACCTGCTACTGTCTGTACTGTACGTGTGCGTCTAGGACTGCTCAGGCCTGCCAGACTGGGTGACCTTCGCTCATGTTAAGTGCCGTGGTACTCACATATGCTGGCGAGATCTTGCTCGGAGCGCGACCTGTCCCTCGGGCCCTCCTCCCTGAATCTGCGTTGCTGCAGGAGTTGCTGTTGGGTGCTGCTAGTGTCATCTACAAGTCAGGGCGGTGAATAAAAGGGTGAAACAAGTGACGCATGAATGTGCGGAGAAGCCAGAAAATTACCCGGGACACACACGCTCACACACACATTACTCCACATGTCGTGCGCGCATGTACACATTGACTGGCGTCGAAGTGAGGTGTGTGTGCGTGTGAGAGAGTGAGTGTCCAAATCAACTGGGACTTGTCGCGTCATCAGGGCTGCAGTAACCACTCCCAGACACACTAGACGGCTCTCTACTTTGTCAGGTTTTACCCTTTACGAGACACAATGATCCTACGTTGTGTTTATGTCTGTGCAGACTAAATGTTGTGGACGATGTGACAAAGTCACACAGTGTGCATAAAACGTTTGGCAGCTCGAGATAACAACATCTTTGCTTGCCCACGTGAACTGGACTCTTGCTGCAGGTAAGGTGATGGAGAAAAAAAATCGAACAAGGCTTCAACTAACAAGCAGGAACTAAGATGAAACGAAGATGAGCGCTCGTTTCGGGCTCCCAGAGGAGCTCTGGCAAGCGCACAAATACGAATAAATAGGTCAACAGCGAAGTTAAATGACTTCTGCACACCCCCTGTCTCTCGGGCATTGCGTGAAGTACACACATACGGTGTAGTATGCTACAAAAGTAAGAAGCACACTGAAGAAGGGGAAAGTTATCGACATTAGGGTAGGAACACAGGAATTCACCTTCCACCATGTGCACATAGTCGCCTTCGTCGCCGCCACTTGCTGCTGCGGCCACTGCGGTAACGTCACCGCCGCCGCCGCCGTCTTCGCCGGTGGCGGAGACGGCGGCGGCCGCGGCGGCCGCCGCCGCTGCGTTGGAATTCAAGTCTGGTGCAGAATAAGCGGCTTTGAGGCCATTTTGAGAGAGGAGAGAGCCATTGGAAGAAAATCGCTTACTCATGGCTGAGGCAGAGGAGTCGGCAGCCTTTTGCTTAAGCTTGTCTCCGCGCTTCATCAACATCTTCGACTTGAGCTTGTTGAGCTTGTTGGTAACGATGGACCCGCTCTCACCCTTCACCTCCTGAAGAAAAGAGAGACTTGTGACATTTTTGTCTCCTGCAAACGTATGGACTTCTACTATTAAAGCCGAGGTACTTACATATGATTGTTAAATCTGAGGTAAATGGAGAGTCTACTGTATGTGAATGAATATACGTTTGGTATCGTGTTTGCACGTGTGTCTTGACTGTCGCAAATATCGTGTTTATGTGCGTGGTGCGATGTGTGTGTGTGTGTGTGTGTGTGTGTGTATACTAAATAAAGATACAAAATGACTCTGAGTTGAATTCGTGGACGTGTTTGGCTACCTCTTCTTTTCCTTGCTCATATATACCTAATACTTTTCAACTACTTATACTTATCCTTTTAACCTGACCACGACGCCTTGCCATAGGGTTAGTCAGCAAGTAGTAACAGGGTCTGCTCGTGTAAAAAAAAACTTTCACTTACTGCACTCAACCACTTGACAGGAGAAAGCGGTAATCAAATTGCCCAAGTGAAGGAGTTCGTCGAAAAATACACTAGAGTTCCACTTTTGATCACATCATGAGTAACCCTTCACAGCCATTAGGACCTTATTAAGCACCCTTTTCCTCGTCATCCCCTTGCATGTACCAAGAAGCAACTCATTCTTAGTCATTCGCACTGTTCTTGCTTTCAAGGATGTCCTTGGAGCGACATTTCGGAGAGTCAAAGGATAAGAATAAGGAGCGGCTAAAAGAGCCAGTCGACCTGATGAGAACGTCCACGAATTCAGCTAACTTTCCATAATATCCAAGGTAACAATGTTCCATACCAGTAATCGGCAGGACTCGTTTCGTTGGTTTTGCACAAGCCGAAGTAAAGCAAACCGAGGCAATCAGCCAGAAATTAGAACTAACAAAAAATTCAAATAAAAAAGACAATGAAAAGAAAATATCTCATATAATCTTACACCTAAACGAGGACTGCTCGTCTGTCTGTTTAATCCGCATCTACAGAAACCTGTCGACTTATTAGAACCTGACATGGATACAGCGGCTTCTTGGGGCGCATCAAGGGGAAGGAAGACCTCACCCTTTAATCCATGAGCTCTCAAAAAATGGGTTTCTTTAGTAGAAGTTATGCAGCTTCTTCGGACTGCGCGGGTCCTCTTGCAGGAGACACATGAGTGGAAAGGGGAGAGTGTGTGGGAGGTGATGGAATTGACAAGGCAGACCCTGAGGAAGCCCATTTTAAGTCGGTAAGTAAACGAACTGCTCTTTCTGACCCGGGTGAGGGAGGTGCCATCGCTAGTTGACCCGGAGGGTTGACTCAGTCACGGCCAATACAACGACCGGGTTGCCAATACTAGTTTCAAATAAGCTAGGGCCGCTGGGAGAGAGTTTTGTTTATATCCTCTGTCATTATTGTACTGTTTTGTCTGTAAGTTAGTGTGCGTATGTGGGGTAATTCCTCGGATGTCAGAATTAGTGACAGCGTTCACGCATGTGAAAAACCCGGCACTCCACTAAAAGAAAAGCCTGCTCACACGTCACAAGTTTGGTGTCTCCTTAAAACCACGTGCATATTATGAAAGCATCTCGTTGAAACGACATCAGTCTATGGAGGCTGTGAGTGTGCAAGATAAATGCTGATTCCATCACTCCTTTCGCTATCGAATATAGACAGGCAGTGAAGACAATGGCGCCAATATCGATCAAACACCTCGAATTGCCAATCTGTTACAGGAAAGCCACTTTGTTCCAAACCGGCAGACCGAAAACCACACAAATATGCCTCAAGGTGCGATCATGTCCGAGTGAGTGATCCCTTCCAGGCAAAGTCAATTGGGCGTCTACAGTACTCAACCTTGCTGCATATGTACGCCTATGTACCGTCCATACACCTTCCGGCAAAGTGCATGATTGAGCACTTTCCACGCGTGGCCTCCGGCTTTGTCTAGTCGAGGTAGGTACAGCAGGCACCACCAAGTGCACGTGCGCTCGCATTTAGAGCAATCTCTCTCTGTGTAGTCATTCATTTGGCCAGTGTCCCATCTTCAATTGCCCCTTACATAAAAAGTTACTTGGCAGTGTCGTTTCCTCAAGTTCTTCTCCTCGCTCCGCAGTCTCTTCTCGGTGTCCCCCTTCTTCTTTTTCAGCTCGTTCTTGCGCACTTTGCGCATCTTCTGATCCTTGCGCTCATGCTAAAGAAGCGCAAGTGCATTACTAGGCGGAGAAAAGTGATCCCACTCACTCAGTACGTAGATGTTGCCCTGTAGCAAGTTGCGGTCATGAGGCAATCATTACTGTTGCCAACGTTTAGCACAGGTTGTTTGCACGCGGTCTTAAACAAACAAGATTAAGTTATACCAACTATGAAAAATCTACGCATTGTACAAGTAAGCGTACGCGATGCTGACGAACTATTGGATTCGTTCACTCGCTAGATCAAGTATGACATGAGCACCAACAGCTTTACATCGAAACCAAATTAAACACTTACGTACATACTGTATGCTGGATGTATAGAATCCTTGTTGCATGTACTACAAGTACTCTTCATTCAGCTTCAATGAGCTTTCGCCACTCTGTGTAAGACTTACTTGAGCAGAGTCATGGTGGCTGTGGGTGGGTTGTATGAGTGTGTGTGTGTGTGTGTGTATGGGTGGGTGCGTGCGCATGTGCTTGGGTGTATGTGTGCATGTGTTATTCACAGGTGAAAAAGTGTCCATCGTTCCTTATCTCAAAACTTATACTACTGCCATTCCAGCCATAATTTGCTTAAAAAGCTTACTCTTCTTGACTCACAGAATGCTTGGAATGGCATACACAGAAGTTAGTTAGTTACCTTTAAGGATCATCTATACACGTGAGATTTAAGGCATACACTGCAGCTTCGAGGAATGAACATCACTGCTTCCTTAATGAGGATGGTAAACAGACTTTGCTATCAGCTGCCTCGTTTAACTTCTGTACACGCAGCGTATAGTGTATTTTATTACTTTTTTTCTCAACTACCAGCGAACTTGATTCATTTTAGGCTAGGATTAGGGAGGGGTGGGTAAATTCAGAGTCTACATATGAAGACACGTACTACATACCGGTATATCTTAGAAGGGCAAGGGCTCAACATCACAATAGCAGAGTGAATGCACGCGTGCGCTGGGGAAATTTCAATTCCCAGACACACAGCAGTCCTTGTTGTGTGCGAACGTATTTATTAAAGCTTACGTGTTCATGAAAACACATTAACTTACTGAAGTCTACAATAAGTACACAACAAGGACTGGTGGAACACCAAGGTGTGTGTGGCGCAGCATACGGTACATACGTAAGATTGTGCTCGTACATTGGGTTCATGTACAACACACGCATACACACGCACACACACGCGCGCGCCTATGGCTCAAAGAGGGGAGGAGACGTGATACGTTCTACATACTTTAAAAACGTCCAACTCTACATGTGTACGTAGTCAGTGATCGTACAAAAATGATTACCGTAACTGTCATTTCTACTATGTACTTAGTTGAAGGAACAGTTGATCTACGAAGGGCTAATAACAACTCAGACTTACGCCGTCTTTCTCCAGACTCTGTGTGGTGAAAGATTGCAGCATTGCAACAGAGTACATTGTAGTAGTAATCAATAACATAGCAAACTGTGATCAGTTTGCAATAGCAACGTGTTCAGCTCTTTAATCTAGAAGGTGTAGAAAAAGTAAATCACTGAAAGGAAAAGACGCCTTATGAAATGTCACAAGGATATTTTGTGTAAGTGTTCCTATGATTCGTGGAATGACTCAGTGTGAGCTAAGCGTGATTGTATCGCCTCTGTAGTACTACTTGAAGAGTAGTAGGTACGTCAAATGAAGAGCGTGGTATTAACATTACCGGTATGATGTACCTAATGTACATGGTTGGTTTGGTTTTTTTTTTTGCACGTGCGAGTACAATAGGAACACTGCACTGTACATACTGTACTCATAACTATGTACATATGATCGATTTGACTAACCATCTTTCTCGACAGCATAGCATTTGATCTTTTTTCCTCTCTCTCACCGCGTACGTTTATGTGCCGGCAAGAGTACTCGCACATACCGTACATACTGGTGGTCACCAAGGACACAGACCCTTACCTCCTTTCTGGACTTGAGTTCCTCGCAGTTGAAGCTGTTGAGCAGGAGGGCCAAGAAGAGGTTGAGTACCATGAAGTTTCCCATGACCAGGGCCGGTAGGAATATGGCCAGGCAAGACTCCGCTACGCCCTAGACAAGAGGTAGGAATCAGAGCTGAGCATTAATGCAAGTCTTGTGTCCCCAGGTCCAGCAAGAAGCTCAACCGCAGCCCGACGTTGTCCACGAGAAAGCTCTGGCTGACCTAGAAAAAGACTCTGTGTGCAGAGAAGCCGAACCAGGCATCTGTTTTTGTGTGCGTCGGACGCAGTCGATCTGAATTTTCATTTGCAGCTCTGTCGACTGTTCAGCAATCCCTTTGTAGTCCTCGTTCCGGCAAAGGGGACACGGCAAGTTTTCTTAGAGAGAAAAAAAAGTACTGGCCAAATCTAGTCTTTAGAAGTTCGAGGCAGCAAATAAGCAAGATGCCTCGCCGGAAATTACACTTCTCGCCAGCTCTTTCTCCTACCCCGAGAAGAAGCCTCTTTTTCTCCAGCGCAGAGAAGAAACAGTGGGAAGAAAAGGAAGGTCCGAGGGGAAAGGGATAAAGTGATGAAGGGCCGAAAAAAGCGAGGAACGAGAAGCGCATAGAGATTGCTGTAAGGCCCACGCTGAGCTTTCTGCTATAATAAATGTACCTAATGCTTTCGTATATATGTTTGTTTGCACTTACATGTACGTACGTACACGCCGGACGTGGCTGCTTCTCCGTGCACACGGACATTGTGTGCAAATTAAGAAGAGAGGGCTTTGTGTGTGCAAATAGCAGTCCGGAAGGAGGAGTGTGTGGGTGGGTATGCATGTGGTGGCAGGACTTCACAGCAGCTCTTTTAGGTCTGCCGACGCACGGATGCATGGAGAGATGGCACCGGCCTGCAGAGGCCAGAGTGTGCAAGAGAGCACTCAGTCATGACGAAATGAATCTTGCGCATAGGGTGTGCAAGTAATGGTGCACTCACTCTCTTCCCCCTAATTACCCTCCGCTTAGAGGTCCCAATCTCTGCTCTGAATCGAAGCTTTTCTTCCTCACTGCAGTCCTGTCCGCCATAATTTGCTGGTCAAGAACGTTCGTTCCTCCTGCACTCCGCAATTTGCGAACTGTCATTTGCACACGATAATTCGCACAAGGGTCAGCGTTGTGCAAATGTGGGAGGTGACTGTTCCACAGTACAGAATTGTGACGTAAAGCACAGTATCACTCGCACGTCAAGCTGCCGGGCTGCCTGCAGGGCCTGCCTGCCTGCCTGCCTGCAGGGCCTGCCTGCCTGCCTGCCTGGGCCGGCTACTTGGGCGGGGGAAAGGACAGCTCCAAGAAATTCCTTCTCCGCCGAGGACAAAGACGCGCAATATACGCAAGTCGGACAGAACATAAAGATTCATACGTGAGTGGGACAATAAGCTACTTAGGTTAAGGATGACCATTGTCTCCATTTCCATGGAAAATTGAGTACCCAGAACTGCCACTGCAATTTCCTTCCTCTCTCCAAATCCACCGTGTACGGGACTCGTGTATGTATTTATACATGTTCTGTACAGCCAACAGCCTAGTATATAACTTTTCATCTCTTTCATATGGCAGACATCTGGGACCGACGACACTCCTCAAAAAAAAAAGGCGAATGTGTCTGAGTGCCCTTCCATCCCTATCTGATTCGAGGTGAAATGGAGAGGGATCGTGCGCAAAAAATGGAGTCTATTTCCTTTCTCTCCTCTGGATTGACGCAATAACTTCCGAGTCACAAATTTTTATCACACACTTGTGCCCAAGAGCCTTACGAACGAACAGACAGACACGTCGGAGATAAGGATGATGAACTCTTCACGCAAGTCTTCAAAGAAATTGACAAATTTCCCTGTCTATGGTACTGGTTGTGCAACACCACCCCCCCCCTCGGCACTTGAACAGGACGTCAGCACCGTACGTGCATTATCCTCGTATTGCACTCAAGGGTTTTTTCCCTTCTTTTTGTACGGAATTACATTAGGCTTTCATCATCTTACCACTTTCGCCTCTGCCCTCATGCAGTCCCATAATGGCTCGATCCACTCTCCGCACAGTATGCGAAAGATCATCATGAAGGAGTGGAAAAAATCGGTAAAGTTCCACCTGCAAGAAACAAGATACGAGGACTGCAGTGCAAAACGCAATACTTTGGTGTCAGCATCAAGTTATGAATTAGACACACGCACGCACTAATATTGTACGTGTGTCAGAAATGCTCCGTCGGACAGAAGTGAGCGCACCCCAGCAGAGAAATCGAAGGTTTTGTCTATATCTATATTTATAAAAGTCTCCGTAACTATTAACTCTGATATACATGTCCATGTGCCAGATGTGGAAAAACTTGCAAAAAACGAAGAAACAAACCCAAACATTAGCAGTGTAACTCTCTCGGGTGCAGAAGCTACACAAAGCTTATTTACATCGTTTGGAAGCTTAAGGCTGTAACTTCTTGACTTTCGGCAAAATTTCATATTTTAAGCAGCACTGACACTTTTGCCTGCGTTTGGGTTTTTACAAATCCAGGCATGACAAAGCGTAGCTTTTTTGATGCAGCAGCTGCGCACACCCTGTGCCTTCACACCGCCGGAAGGCTTGAGACCTAAGGACTTAGAGCTATTTCAATTGCTTTAATACAAAATTACAAGTTCCAGGCGGCGCTGGCGATTTAAATAGAAGATTTCTACACACGCTCGACTTCCCTTCACGTACAGAGCTAGGGTTCGTTCACTTCTGCTCGGCACAGTAGATACGATGACTAAATCACGGCATCTCCAACTCCCAGCTGTGCCCATAGCTATGCTCATTCTCATTTCGGAAAGTTGGAACAGCGGAAACACCTTTCCACGTAAAACATTCTCTTGTGTCGAGAAAGCATCGGCTTGGCCTAGCTCACGTTTCCTCCTTTTCCGAAAAACTTTTAGTGCCACAATGTTAACGGTCTAGGCAAGAAGGAAAAAGTCTGCTGCAAAAATCACTTAGGCTCTGCGATATCAAGGTTTGGCTATGCGCATAACGGCGAATAGAAGGTCTTGCAGCGTGTATATTCCCCCCAAAACCTTGGTAGCTGTACACTTTTAAGTCTGGGGGAGGGGGGCAAGCAGTAAACAACTACAGAACTGTACGTGGACTCTCAAAAGGTCCATTAGGACGGCAGCATCTTACCTGGGGACTGGATCGGGGTGGAAGTTCTCGGCCGTGTATGTGTTTCCGAAGAGTTGCATGCCCAACACAGCGAAGATGTAGATCACAATAATGAGCAGAAAGGTGAGGTTTCCCAGGGCACCCAAGGTGGAGATGATTATGCTGAGGAGGACCTTCATCGTTGTCCAAGACTGAGCAAGTTTCAGTACTCTCATCTGGATTGGGGGAGAAAAACCAGTCATACGATGGTCATGTTGTCAACGTGACAGAGTGGCATTATGCCCAATCAGGTAGCATGAAAAGTCAACCCATAATGGATAGCTGGTTCAAAATTTACACCGATCACGCAAGAAAGGAATTTTTCGACTGGTCCCCCTTCCCTGGGTGCGCTTCATCCACCGGAGGAGCCAGGAGCACATCCAAGTTGTTCAGCCATTAGGACATTTTGGCTGGGTTGCTGCGTAGAAACACGTGAATATCGACCTTCACCAGCAGTTTGAGTGTTGAGTGAATACGCCTGGGAATGTTTTTCCCCTATCTTCCTTAGGAGCACACCCTCACTCACTCACGCACACACACACACAGCGTACTCTAGAGTGCTGCGCTGCACAGGAGGGCTGCACTGCTGCGGAGAAGTGGGTACTTTACAATATTTCATCGAGTACTTTGACGGCACGTGCGCCAAGACACTAGCAGTGGTTGACAGAATCTTCTTCGAGCGCTCATCTTCATGATTGATGGCGTCGATTTCCACGGATCTCATGTAAATGGAACGGAAAAGTTTGAGGGGGAAGAAACCAATAGTAGAGTACCTTCGTATCTATTAAGGACGAGCCCCCACTATCCGTAGGCCTATCATCTATCCACATCGACTTCTAAAACGCATGTCAAAGAAATCCGCAGTAAAAATAAGAATGAGCTATGAGCTGTCAGCATTCATTGTTAACGTGGGAAGGTGTTATGGGTGTGTGCGCATATGTCAGGACACTTTTCCGTCAGAGCAAACGACGACGACGTGAGGAGTCGTCTGACATCGTCTTTGTCACTACCTGACAATGTTCACCAGGTCTTCAGGACTTGCGCGAATTTGGTTTGGTTGTCAATGGTGTTACAGGGTGTTTCTATGGCCCTCAAAGTAGACGCATGCTCATCCCAAATGATTGTGAAATCCTTACCAATCTCATTCCTCGGAGCACCGAGATTCCGTTGACACTCTCCACCGACAGATCAATGAGACTCGCGATCACGATAATGAGATCAAAGATATTCCATCCACTGGCAAAGTATTCTTTGCTCAAAGCCATCAGCTTCAGCACAGCCTCAAGAGTGAAGAAAGAAGTGAACACCTGAAATGAAGTCAGCTCAAGGGTCGCTACGTATGGTAATGCTGTGATGTGCAGAGGCAGGAGATCAATTCGCCCCTCGTCCGAAAAGCTTTGATAAGCCTTTGCCTACTCACAAATTTCCTCTGGCTGCACTCACCTTGTTTCCTATGTCTAGTACATGTTTGAGATCCTCGCTCATGCCGTGGTGCTCAGCGGCGAGGAAGGCGGTGTTGAGCACGATGCAGAGCGTGACCGTCGAGTCGAAGAGCATGTCGTGAACGACCACGTGCAAGGCGTTTTGGAAGCGGAGCCAGAGCTCGTAGTCAATGCACCAGCTGCGGCAACCCGGGCAGTTACGGTCGTTGCCAGTCTCTGGAACAGATACGACGACACATTTTACCGCGACATCTTCAGCTCTTCCAGACACTTTCAGCTGATTCTTGCTTTGTGCTGCACTGGTTCAGGCAGTTTTCTTTTTTAACTGTGCTTTCTACGTCATCGAATCTTCGCCTTAAGTTCAAATCAGACTGAAATCAGATTGAAGGTACAGGCGGACATCGAAATTCCGCCAGAATCTGTACCAAGAGCCTAGGCAGCGGAGACAGAAGCTGCCATTGGGTTAAGCTCCAATATGACAGATCAATTGTTCCTGCTAGAGGCCATTAATTTAACACAGCAGGAGTCAAGGAGACTCAGCTGGGCGTAGGAAGAAAAAAGTAGTTACCAAACCGACATTCATGCATAAGTAAGCTTAGTATCTCAATATTCTTTCCCAGTAAATGGACATTAAGGCTGACTGCCAGGGCCCTGGGTACTCGGTGCCGTATAAAAACGTAATAGAAATCTAAAGACTGCCTCAGATTGCCTGTGCCGTCGTGCACGCACGGGACGAAACTACCGCATGTACGGTACTGCAGGTAAAGGATGGATAGAAAATTGCGTTCCTGACGTCGGCCGACCTGAGGCAACATTGCACTGAAGTGCCGACTGCGTCGGCGGACTCACCTATTGAGACTACGAATGGAATGTCGATCTTGCTCGGCCTCCTCTCCTTTGACTGGCAGTTGATAATTTCCTCTTTGTCGTTGCTGAGGGGAATCTGAAAATTCGATCGTGGCAAAGTACACCAAAGCAGCCCAAAAATTTATGGCTTCCTCATAGTATCTTTATTGAGTTGTACGTTTCTGTGAGGTGTAGATAGTGCAGAATCTACGTATAACCATATGTTTGAATATTCCTTTTTCTAAAAGCCTTCCTTCTACGTTCTTCTTTCTCCTTCTCTCTCTCTCTCTCTCTCACACACACACACACACACACACACACACGCACACATTGAATTCGATACGAGCCCTTGCAGGTTGACTGAGTTAAAGAACTTTTCTCCCGAATACAAAGTGGCCTATTCTGAGATAAAAGCTGCTGCTGGTCCTCTGCCACTGCACCTTCACGAAGTTCTCTACTCTTTGCTTATGTCCTGATCTGCATCTCCTACAAGCTGTGGGTTCAGGCGGTACCTCTACATACGCAGCAATAAGTGGTTGAGAACTTGAGAGCTGCGAGCTACAATAACACTGTTCTTGGCATCTTTTGCTACGTAGACATGTATGCACTGGCGTAAGATATTGTCTGCCACGAATAGCAGTTTACATCCATCCATCCATCCAGCACAGAACCTTTTCTCGCCTCCTACATCCCTTTTCACTATGCACTAACAAAGTGCCCTGTGTCGCACTGTGGCCCATGGTACAGTACCAAGGGTACTAATTTATATTGCACTAACAAAGTTCTGCACCCCACTGTTTTTACAGTTAAGCAACCTCAAATCATATGTGAAGACATTTGCATGAAGCTTTATCGAATTATGTATAACCGCGAGAGGGTGAATTTGCATGCAACCAAATATGACAAATGTATACGCATTGTCAGTGATCCACCCTGACACTGTAGCTACCCGGGTTGAGCAGATTGCGACCTGACCTGCAACAGGACACCTTATGTAGCGACGGCACCACATACAGTACTGTCCGTCTTATGTTCGCGCGCAACACATTTGATACGCAGTCACTGCCGCACCAGAGCCAACCCTCCCGTGGAGGTGGCAAGAACATGACAGAAACACCACGCACAAGTAAAGTTACCTGCACTCTCAGCTTGTCTTGGGAAGCGCTGTCCACGTCAGCCTCGGCGAAGACGCCGCTGTCGTTGATGGAAGACCTGATGCTGCTTTCACTGGCAGAGGAGTAGTTAGACAAGCTGAAAAATTAGACAGGAAGCGGCTTAGACTCGTTCATTCCGTACTCACTCCCACACGCAGTGTACAAGCACGAGGACTACTGAATATTCGCCCGCCTGAAGATAATGCTCTTCCCACCAATAGCCTTAGGGCGCTGCCCTCAGTGTGATGCTCGTTTTTCAGAGCGACGCAAACGAAACTTTCCTGAGCTACGTGGAGAAAGAGTTAAAAGAAATTAATTATTCCTCCTTTAGGAAAGTAAGAAAGTGGGTTTTTCGTTGTAACTTGCTCTGAGGCAATAACAGAAGAAATAGAAAGAAAAGTTTTCTCACTCAATACTTACTTTTCTGTTGCTGCGCCTCATATGGTCACACTTCGTTCAAACTGAAATGGCACTATCGATCTTTTCCATTCGATTTAGAAATGCAGAGCAAAAACATAAAACTGCATTCACCAGCTTGCTCAGCGACCCATTGTTCCGAATATGCATGCATGTGCATGCACATAATGTACGCGTCTTCGGCAACTTCAGAAATGTCAATTTTGTGTTTTGGGGTGGGAAATTGGCACTAGACACTGTTTTAGCAGGTACCAATCTCACTTTTTGAAAGAAAAAAAGGTTTTTCTAATGCAAAACTCTATGATGTACTGTCTGTCGCAAATGTAGCGGACACTTCTCTTTTTAGGCAATACTTTTGACTGGATTGAGCGGCAGAAGTGGTTCACCCCTCTATGGAAAGCTAAAAATCTCCTCCAAAACTAAACTGATATGCACTTTTGCTCTAGAACTACCCATTTTTCCACAATATGAAATCAAAATTATGTACCATGGCACGGTTGATACATAAAAGTTTACGATATTGTCAACGAATAAGTGGCCGTGGAGCAAAAGTGCACATCACTTTAGTTTTGGACCAGCTTCCATAGGGGGGTGAGTCACTTCTGTAGCTCAAAGTCAAAAGTTGTGGCTGAAAAAGAAGTGTCCGCTTCACTTACAACACACAGCACGTTATAGAACTTGGAGTTAAAAGTGAAGATAGTAAATGGCCCTGAAGAAAAAAATGGTTTTAGCAAAATCTTAATATTTCGGCTGAAGGCCAAAAAATACCCACCTTCCAAAAAAGTACGTTTTCGAACTAGCTTGATGCATATATTGTGTATATACCCGGTGATAGGTTCAAAATAGAAAAATATCCTAAAAACCTATTAGACCCATGTCCCACGATTTGATCGCGACCATCTTGGTGTCATTTGAAAGTCCTATGAATGCAATCTCGTACGTATGAAACCCATGGCGAAAAAATTAAAAAAATGCAGTAGGGTAAGATGGACTCCCCACGCTGCACTGACAGGTTTTGTGTTGGAATCTTCACTGGGGATCGCTCATTCAGACAGTGCTTGACAAGACGCAGCATCTTCAGCGACTTTGTGTCTGCCCATTCAGAGTGCTCAAAGTGCAGCAACCCCTAGAGGGCGCCACATCGAAAAGCACCATTTTTCTCCCAGACATGCCCCAGACATAATCTTTGGATTATCACTGTCAAATGGCAAACGTGTACACCCAGGCAGGATAGGGAGGACGAAGGACAGGTGATTCAGGTGGACAGAGCGCACTCCTTGCCTTGCTGTTGCACCTGGAGGTTACACACGTTTGGCCGTGATGATGCTTTTGAGCGTGAACATGAGGTTTTGGACCCGCAGCAAAGTGGTAAGTTCTTCATTCCCTTCGACTTGAAAAGGAATCTTGCACCAAGTATAGCACAACACAAGCGATAGAGAATTTCAAAGAGTCTAATGTTCATATTTATTTTTGACGTGCATATAATATTCTCTTGTTGCACGGCCTCTTCCCTCTTCCATCAGCAGGGGCTCGACACACCCAGCAGAATCCAATGTAGATATGAGGGAGAGCCATCCATTCCTTACTTTCCAGCTTCAGAACTTTTGTCAAGGACAAGTTTATTTGCTAAAAAATTCTACCGCCGTCGACTGAAATGGCGAAAGTTTTTCCGTGGAAAGGCCGTCAGCGTTGGAAAAATGGTAATTGGCGGTGGCCCCACAGAAGGCGGGCAAAAAAGAGAGGTCGGGGAAAACGAGAGAGAGGGAGCAGGCGCGTCTCTTGAGAATAAATGGTCGTGAATAAGGAAAGGCATGGCCATCAAAAGATAGTTTGTGACTTGGCATAACCTTAAAATACCGTATCACAGGGAACAAAGTAGATTTTGGCGTAGTTTTGCGTCGCATAAAGAGGTATATTCGAAGAGTGACTCGTCCATGCTTCACTAAAATGCAGCACCGTACTGTGAGGACGAGCACTCCTTATGTAGTCGAGAGAGCTGTCGCTGTGTGTGAACTCAAGTGACAAGTGAATGTCAGATCAATTTATCCCGGGATCCTATTATGCATAATGTCAGTGACGGGGGCGAAAAAACGTTGGGCGCCGTCACAACGTTGTAGCCGTCACCAACACTCGGGGCAACACGTGGGACAGCCGCCAGTTGTTCGTACTTACTGTATGCTGCACCTCACAGTATTTATAGCAGCGTACTGATCATACGCATGGATTTTAGCTTCCTATAGAAGCTGCCCACTTTAACTCTTGCTGGCATAGACAAAACGTGTGCTGCAGCAGCAAGCTTCATTTTGTGGCTTGACATAACCTTAAAGTACCAGATCACATACTCATGCTGGGAACTGCTTCATCCGAGAGCTACACCAGCCTGGAAGTTGATCGGCACATTGTCCTTGTGCAGAGCAACTGATTCACTTTCTTATCTGGGAACCTCCTCCATTTCATGGAAATAGCTGTGTTTTGATGGCTTTTTCTGTTGCTTACTGTGCCAACAGAGTTAGAACTTCTAACTCAAATTTAAGTTGTAGCATCGGTGCCCAAATTGTGACGTCACTAGTCACTCTGCATAGAAAGCTAAATGAACGCACCCTGTAGACTCCGTGTGGGGGTGACATGCAAGCATAATACTGATAATGCGTCCGGCAAACTACCTTGATTGGTCTTGTCCGCCTCGCCTTCTCCGTCCATCTTGTCCGACTAGCGGCGGTGAAAGCAGGTTTCTCGGGTCATCTACGTCGTCGTTGTTGAGCGACGGAGACGGGTGGATGGGGACCGTCAGGTTGAACTCGGCCTTGTAGCTGGACCGACCGGAGTGGATGCGATCGCGGCCCTGTACGCACGAGCAGACAAGCTTATGAAGCAGTGCCGATGAAAGGCAGGTTACAACAGTCAAGACATTAAGGGAAACTCTGAGTCAACGTCACAGATGACAGAAATTACGAACAGGACCTAAAAACACTACAGTGTACTTCGGATAATTGCAAGTTTGGACACTTCAGATGAAGATAATTATTTGACTCAGCTGATCATAATTTCAAGCCATTTCAACGTTTTCTCGTCTGGTGTCTCGCTGCTCATGACTGTCAATGGTCACAAGTTCCCAAGAGAAACTTCTTCCCTTGAGTAAATGACACACACACACACACACACACACACACACTGCTTTCCTCTGAGAAGAACAACCAGAAATACTACGCTCCAGCTACGAAATAACAATCATCGTCAAAATAAGAATAACTTTACTGCTGACCAAATTCGCCGGTTAAAAAAAAGACTTACTATAAGAACATCGATCTGAGGGAAGACTGCTTCTCATGAAGACTACCCCAGGTCCCAGAATCAGCTTCAGTACCCAGAAATGCCTACAGCTTCAAGAACAACAACAGGAATGAAAGTTCAATCAGTCTGCACGCATAAAGCCATGTTTCTGGCTCTGTGCAAAACGCTAGATATGTATATTCATTGAATTTTCCAATATCCTGACTCCTGTTGTTGTTCTTGAAGCCGTACGCATTCCTGGGCACTGAACCTACTTTCGGGACATAGGGTACCAAACGTTGACTGGAATCAGTGAAAAAGTATGCTTTTTTGCCAAAAGTGTGAGGTGGAGGAGAAATTTTGAAATCTAAGGCTGCGCCGATCCAAGAATGCAGTAGCGATGATGGGTACAGTTGGACTCAGCTCAGAACAGTCACAACTTGAGTCGGACTCGAGTCCACAGGCTCTGTCTGACTGAACCCAAGCTGATTCCCGCCCATCACTAGAATTCCTCTTCCTGTTCTGGGAGGCAGGAACGCACTGACTTTTCCTCTTAAAAGTAAAACAAAAAAAAAATACAACTCGTTGATAGCGTTTTCAGGGCGCTTCGTTGTATAAGAATATGGTTCGGAATAACGATACTTTTCCTTATTCTCGGGTCAAAGCTCAGCTGCATCAGCAGTTCTGAGGAACATGTAAGCAATTTCTTTTATCTGAAGTACACTGTACCGCAACTCATGGTACTTACAAGTGGGTAAAAATTATCGTACCAAGAAGAAGGACTAATGTAGTACATTACCTATTCGAAAGGTACATTTGCGTACATAGAGAACTAGGTAGAAACGATTTGTAGTTATTTATAGTATTAGCAACCACAAAAAAGGAACACATCCACTTTGACGCTAGATCTACGTACATAAGAATAGACCGTAAAACTGATATGTACAGCACATAGCTGGAGAAACTCTAAGTCCTGGTGTCGTCCTGAACATGACTACGAAGAAAAGCATAGAGAAGACTGGGTAGAGCAAAGGCCCCACAGCCTAAATCGAGACTCCACCCTACGTGGGTAACAATACGTAGAGTAGAAACAATTGATCCAGAAAAGTGTAAGTGTATGGAACTGTACTAAGAATGAGTTAGAGGAGAGACAGGTCACACTCAGCCCAGACTATGAGTCTGTTCCTCCTATGAACACATCTGCGTACCTTATTCTGCAGTAAAGAGTATTTTCCATGATGAAATTTTACGGCAAGAAAGAGAGAGAAAAGTCATATTTCATGAGCGACACCGTCATGATAAGACACATCACTTTTCCGCAGTATGACATGATATTCCATTCGTGCACTTTCAGGAAAACGTCCTCAACTGGCGCAGACACAAGAACGAAATGCAGCTGCTCGGGCTCGTGCGTGGCGCCCGGCACCGAGAGCTTGGAAGGCGGCGAGAACTTCAGTCATGCCCTGTGGGTTTTATGTGTTAGTATCCTGCTACTGCACCAAAAATTAAGCGACTCCGCCCTGGCTCTCTGCTGGCAAAAGTGCCACTTTTTGGGGGGGGGCGATAAAGTTGACAACGTATAATGAACTTTGGCGGGCGGGAGGAAAATCTGCTCTGAAATGGGCTAGGCAAAGAAGAAGGGCAACTAAGTTAGGTGGTAAGACGGCCGGATCTTCTCAGGCCATTAAGCCCGGACGCACATAATTACCGGGAAAGTAATGCATTGAGGAAGAGAGGTGTGATTACAGTTGCTGGACTAGTACGTATGAGGGAGGCACCACGACATAAGGCCAAGACGCAGGAGGACTTCGCGGACCGTAGTGTGCACGTACATGCATAATCTGGCAGCATCAGTCGGTAAATCTGAAGTGGTGGGAGGAAGATACCCCAGACAAATTGCTGGGAGAATACAACCCGTCCACTGAGGAAGGGCTGTTTGATACAGCATTTTTGCAGTAAAACCCACATACAGTGGTGAAACTTGCTCTTTGGGTTACCCACCTGTCTTGAAGGGGTCAACTTCCCCCCCCCCTTCGAGGGAGCAGCCTACAATGGGGAAGCACAATTGAATGATCTACTCTTCCGACCACTTGAAGGTTCCCCAGAGAGGGGGTTGCTCGGGTTGCAATGATTGGGCGCCCAGCTGAATAGCACTCGTAAAATGTACACAATTGGTACAAGTACTGTACGTGTACGTTTTTTTCTGCCAAGTGTCCGCAATGCAGTAAAGGAAATGGCAAGTCTCTCTCTCATTGCCACACATGTCGCGTACACAGCAGCAAAACTTATTATTAATGACAAAAAAACTGCATCTTGAAGCTAAGGAAGAGGACGTAAAAACTCGGGCTCGGGTGTTTCTTACCTTGAAAAAAGCAGGCTGCGCCGGATGTTCTGCCCCGGCACCTTCAACCGCCTTGATCTGACCATCCTTGTGGCGAGCCTTTATCACAACGTACGATTTGTCTCCCCCGCCGCCGCCGGCTCCGGCGCCGGCGCCGGCACCAGGACCACCGACAACGACTCCGCTGCCGCCAGCCGCCCCTTTGGCGTCGAGGCCAGCGCATTCACTAGAGGCTGTTGGGCAAACAGACGTAGAATCAATCAAGATTTTCTGCCAGAAAAGTTTTCTTATTTGCACATGTATGCTGGTAGTAAGAGAAAAAGAATCGGAAAACTTAGACAGCCCTTGAAACAGGCCATTTCCTTTATTTAAAATGTCTTCTATGTAGACCGCAGCCTCTGTAGCATTAATCATGCTCTCCGCCAGACTGGGTCAATGAGGCGAGGCTCGTAACTGCTGCGTCCGAAGCGCTTCAGCAATGAAACTACGTACAAAATGGGTGAAGAAAAAAAGAGAAAAAAAAGCAAACAATGCACCTGCTCCATTCGAGGCAGCGACGGCCACGGCCGCGTTGGTGGGAGCCTTGGTAACCATGTGGATGGCCTCCAGCGAGCCGCTGGCTGCTGCAGCCTTCTCCTGACAGTTGCCGCACATGTCCTGCGGAATGGCCACCGGAGAGACGAGAACGCCGGCTCCGCTGCCCCCGCCGCCATTGGCCGCACCCGCTCCGACGGCGGCTGTGGCGGTTGGCGGCTGTCGCGGATTTGTGCGAATGGTGCACTCTTCGCCAGGGTAGTTGCGCTTGGCTTGAGCAGCCTCGTCAGCCTCCTTGGCACGTTCCTTGGTAGGGAGGAGAAGCCACGATTAATAGTTTGATCACATAGGCTGGAAAGCAAAATTATCTCTACATTAAGCTACTACATTCCACAAAGAGCCTCGTTTTCTGCCATACTCCTCCGGGTAGGAGGAGGGCATTTTACATTTTTTCAATCCATTAATAAAATGCAGCACGTCTGTTTCTGAGTCCGCAATTTCGGAGCTACTTTTTGCACGAAAGCTAGGAAACGACCAAGTTGACCCCCCCTCCAACTTGACCAACTCACGTACGTACGTGTAGTGCACACTGGACGCTGCACTTAAGTGACCTGCCGAGGAAAGCGTCCTTTTCCTTCGCCTTTGCACTTACTTTCCATGAACAGCTGCACACTTTCATTGTTTCTGCTTGTTTCTTTTTTTTAAGAATGTGCCTCCATCAATAGACTTTTATCAGAGTCGGTACTCTTTTCATGGCCCTACGTGTACCTACGATAGTGAACACTGTACTGGCTGCAGTATGCACACGGAGAGGGAGTCACAGATAAAGCCTTTCTTTGTTTTTCTTGCTTACGGCGTTATTTGCTTCGGCCTCTTCTTCGTAGCTCATTGCCACAACAGCCAGCATAAGATTGATGAGATAAAAGGAGCCGAAGAAGACCACAATGGTAAAAAATATCACATGGATTGGTCCACCCGTAGCAACAATCTGAAAAATGGATACAGACCTTGATAACTGTCCAAGTTAATGCGTGGTCAAGAATGGAACTTGCTGATGTGACATGCTCGTTGTATGACTGGTAAAGTTTGTTCGTCATTGGCTGAACTCATGAGCAATGTGAGACAGGTAGATGGCGACGCTGGCGGACGCACTCACTCACCATGTTGTAGACGTTTTCCCAATAATCGAGGGTGATGAGTTGGAACGTTGTAAGCATTGACCACAGAAGATTATCAAAACTCGTGTAACCAAAGTTGGGATTATCTCCTACGTTGGGAAGACATACGTATCCGTGTGGACAGCTCCTGCAAGGAAGTAGGGAGGGAAAAGGTTGGTAGCCATGTCACAAGGTCGCAATAATTCTCGCAACTTTTCCCTGATAAGTGCACCAAAAATAGGCGACATTTACTGCACCTTGCTCCGCTAGAGTTGCCGCAGAGTTCTGGCCCCTTTTCCGTGTAGTGCCAGTGGTCAGAGTCCAGAATCCACCTGAGACAGGACCACATTTTCACGTATCATTACTGCAATGTAAGTCAGCTATCTTTGAACTTACTCAGTCCAGTTTCGGTTGTCGGAAGAATCCATTTCAAGAACACATTTATTTCGAAGCTGACCCATATAGACCTGGGAGGAAGAAGAGAAAAAGAAAGAAAAAAGAAACGTGAAAGTTCTCCGGGTTGATACTGCACTTGGCTCGTATAAATATACTGCAGACTCTGAGACGGGCAACATAAATTATTCACTTCAACGTTTACCGACCCGTGCCCTTAATATAGCGCTGTAAGTACCGCTCGCAGAACATGTGCGTGCCGCTATGTTAATATGCAACTGTACAAACTACCATGTTGCAGTCCTAAGCAGGAGAGCACGGTAAATTTCTTCGGGCATAATTTCCAATATGTCGAGAGGTCCCGGGTTACGTCTGAGCAGTGAGCGTGCCAGCGCAAACCCACATTACGTCCCGCGCATGACGAGCCCGCGACCGTGCATTCGCTGGGATACTTCTCATACTGTGTCCGCAGTGGACGCGCACGGGTGCGTGCGTCCCGGGCCGGAGGTGAGCGCGGAGGCTCTGCCCACTGGTGCCGAAGTCGAGTCAGGTTCTTGGCCTCACTCGACTTGTATTGACTCTTCCTGACTCACTCCAGCACTGTTTAAACAACAGTGGTTATGACGCACGCACAGCGCTATGGTAATTACGAATATGTCACCGTCGCCACCGGCATCGATTTCCCCTACCAGTGGCGCTCGGCCAACGGCTACTCATTTGCCTGAAGAGTACTTACACCGAACAATTGCGGACATGTACTGAAAAATTAGAGCACTCCGCAAACTCATCTCACGGCCGGCCCTGGACTTACTTTCCTTATGTCTTAAGTGTGCTGTGTCTGTTGTTCGGTCTTGGCGAGGCTGAGCTTTCGTGCGTGGCAATGGCAAAAACAAACCCATTCAGCGAGAACACGTTCAGTGCGGTACTTACTTGTAATGCAAATAGCGCGAAGACCATTAGACAGAAGATGGTGAGAGTCATCACTTCTGCCAGTTGTTTCACAGCGTTGAGCAGGGCGTTGATGATGGTCTTCAGGCCTACACGTGGATAGAAAGAGGTGTGTTCAGCACTGTACTGCACACATACTAGCGCTTACGCACGTACGCTCGCTGTCTGCACACAGGGCATACAGAAGTTCTTCTCCAATTTTACGTGTGCGCATCCTGGCTCGCGCAAATTAAGCGCATGCGCCTATTCCAAACGTAAGATAGATAAAAGGCGACCACGAGAAATCACTCTAAAACTTTTTGAGGTTCTCCCTATCTTCCTCTCTATTCAACTTTGACATAATCTCGAGATTGGCAGGGCTAAGGACAGACAGAGAGAGACGAACGGAGAGACTTTCTTCCTCTATTTGATACAAAGTAGAGTGTATGGATTGTTCCGATTTTAGCCCGTCTGGGTGAGGCACTGATTGACTCTGATTCGAGAGGGGTTTTCGAATATGCCTATGTTTTCTCCTGCTGTTCGTAGTCCATCCTCTCGGTAGTCGGTCAAGGTGCGTCCCGTGTATTGTTTTCTCTGACAACGCAGCCAAGTAAAGCATCTTCGTCATGCACATGTGTACAATCTTCATTGTTCGAGTAAACACCCTAACGCGAAAACAGTTGCATTCCGCCGACTGCATGCTGCAGGCAGCATCCAACAACACTATGCGCACACAGCAGGCTGTGAGAGTGGAGCTCGTTTATTTAAACAGAGAATGCAATCATGGCCTCTTGTCCTCACGTCCTCCTTGTGTCCTCCGATCCCGTCTTTTGCCAACCTGCATGTGCTGCTCGATAGGGGTCCGTTACTGGTCACAGGTTCAGCGTGCACGCATTCCAACTTTGCTGTACTATGTGCCAAATACACGCCAGTTGAGCTCGCCAGCATTGGTGTTGAAAGGAACAACGATGTGTCGGTCTTTCAAGTTGTGCTACAGCTTTTGAGAAAGAATTCTTTATTTCTCAGGCTCTCAAGCATTGGAGGAAAAACATGCTCATGTGTTCATATACGGCGTACATACCTTCTCGCGCGCACCCGTACAAGCTCGTTTTGAAGTGGATCAAAGAGGTCTCACACAAAGGACACTGGAGCAATGCAGAGAGCTTGCTGCACGGTACAGCTATCTATTCGATTATTGGGCGATTTTTAAAAGAAATCCAACAATTGTGCAGCACGTGGCAAATGTCTCCACTCCATCACCGCAGTCACTTGTGACATTGACAAAGAAGTTCAGGTCAGACCATGCACTGGCATCACTCAGTCATGTCCACGAAAGTGTCTTCTCCACTTCAAAGAAGTTTTAAGCTCTTTGCTTGTACAGTTAAGACTGCACTTCTGCGCATGACTCCGTTGTATCTCGCCTCAATTTAGGCTTGAAGAATAGCTGGCAGATGTCGTTAAGTTGCTTCCGTGCGATGCAACATTTGTCCCCGTTCCCTCAGAGGCTGGCCCCACCTTTCTTTAAAAAATTAATGCATGCAACTACGGCCGCAGCTACTCAGCTACTATGGACTGTCGTGCTTCAAGCACAACTGAAACTTAGGGAGCGCCAGTGAATGCTGTACATAGGTCAAGCACAGCAAGGCTGTGCAGGGCTGCCCGAGACAGTGCTTGGCCCCGGAGGGTGCTGCTTTCAAGCACTGAGCTATTAATGTACCAAAAAGTGCCCAGAAATACATTTAAGTCATGAAGCGGGCAGAGGACGGTGGGCAGACAACCTTGAATCGGTGAATGGTAGACCTTTTTGGAGCGAACAAAAAGTGTAAGCCGGTGTATGCACCCGACTGCACCTGCACACCGGCTGTAAGCGGAGCACACGGTATGCGTATACAAATGTCACATCTCGGCCTGAGCATGCATAGTTGCCTACTTTTAGGCAAGAAGGCTTTCTTCCCTCGAGGAACTGCGGTACTTGCAATTCTGCCTTTTTTGCCGCTACAGTGCATTTCTCTACATATTTAGTGCTACGGAAAAAAGCAGGCCGATGCTCGCACAGAACAAAAAGCATCTACATATTTTACGAATTTCCCTCCTTCAGCTCCTTAGACCATGAATGTGTGCAAGAAATTGTGTGTGTGTGTGGGGGGGGGGTGATGGTCAAGAACCCTCCCGAAGCTATGGGCGCAAGCCCATCTTGAGGAGGCAAAGCGTGAAAACGTACTTTTCACCTCCGAGCAGGGCTTCACATATACATACGAGGACACGAGTACAACGGCTGGCAGACGTACGCCAACACCTGCTCACCAGCAAGTAGCAGAATTACGTCTGTAGCATACGAACTTTCATTACAAATAGCATTTGTCGGATTTCTCCACTGCGTCTTTGAAAAAGAAGGCCCATTAGGAATAGGGAGAACGCCTTTCCAACTTTTGGAGAGAAATGGATGCGGAGGTATCTCTGGCAGCGGAAGGCAGTTTAGCATTTTAGGAATTTCATCATCAGAGAAAGAGCTCAAGAGGCAGACGAGCTGCTTGGTTGTTTGGTTGAAAGGGGTCTCCTGGGAGAAAGTAGAGGTAGCAAGAGACGAGCGATGAGAAGCTAAAAATAGAATAAAGGAAAGATGGTCCAACTGGAATGATCTCCCAATTTCGCCATCACATTTTCATTTCTTCTTTTGAATTTTTGCCTGAATGCTGTTGTGCAGTTGGAGCGTTTCTCGGCCATTGAAAGGTGATCTTGGAGGCCTGACTCACGGAGGAGTGCGGGCGTCTTGTGCCTGAGGTGGACGACCAACCTGGCAGCGACACAGGACACAGGACTGCTGGCTCATCGATGATGATCGCCAGAAGAAAATGGTCATCTCACCATACAGGAATCTAGTCATCACCTTCAAAGCTCCATTCAGTCACCACGACGCTGTTGCAGCTTTGCCTTAGGACGTAGTGCATGGTGGCGGACTTGTACTTCGCGCAGCAGCACAGTGGTGCCAACTCAGGCGATCATGGGTTCTTACAGTGCTGCAACAAAGGTGTCCTCCTCCCTCCTGGGATATCTAAATAAATTTTCCTTTTTTAGAAAAAAAAGAGGGGCTTTGCTCCTCGGTTTTTCTCTCTCTCTCTTCTTTGCGTTTTCTTTTTTGTGCCTATCCGAGCGTCAAATTGAACCAGAGGCCTTCAGAGAAGGAAACGGAAGAGGTGGAGAGGAAAGGGATACTACTTGGGCGTCCTCGAACCAAATTTGCACGGTTTGGTTGCTTTCTCTCAAGTTACACAAGTGCCACTTTAGAGAGGACTTGGTGAGAACACAAGTTTGTTAAAAAAAGGATAAGCTCGATTGGCTAAGAATTACAAGGCACGGTCATGTCCTGAATTCTGAGACCGGCCTTGGGAGGCAGTGCCTAAAAATGTGCTTTCCATGCAGAGTTAAGTTTTATTCAGGAGGTCTCTTTACCAGACCAAACACAAACACACTTGAAAAAGTTTTTAGAAGTTTGTGTGCCTTAACTCCAGACGAAGGGAGTTCCAAGCTCAAACGGATTCCCTTCAGCAGTCCTCCTCTATGTTGTACAGAGCGCACAGCTAGAGTACTGCACTAATCCAGTACGTGCGTCATGGTGTATTGTGCTGCACGTAGAGGGTGCAGCAGGCCCTGAATCATGTGTCGCAGACAAAGCATCCTCCCACGTGTATTAACGCGCAGTTCAAATGGAAGAAAGCTGAGGTCCCACGATAGAAAGCAGAGTTCAAAGTAAAAGAAAGCATCATTGCCCGAGCGACAGCGTACTGTAGCATTCTGGCACCAGGAGAGGCCTGCACTACCTGAAGGAAATGCCAGGAAAGAGCTCACCCCCTGCCACCAAATTACACATACTCGTCTCTTTCCTTAATTTCCCGAGGGAGGCACAGAGGTGGCAAAATAATTACTATATATCTGTCCTCCACCGTCCTTAATTGCGAAACCCGCTGTTTCCTCCGGCGTAGACATGAGTGTGCGCGCGTGCTCTCATCAGGCCCTCTTTTTCTCCGGCCACCTGTGGTTTGACTGGGCCCATGCGTCATGCTGCTGGCGGACGCACTGCAGGGCGGGCTGAACAGGGCGACGGAGGGCGCGGAGGCAGGCTTCAGGGACCTTATTGAATTGCCATGGTGACTTTTCTTCTCCCCTCCAGGCAAGTAAGTGACGGCAGAGATTGTAGAAGACAGGCAGAACCTCCTCACCCTGTTCTGAGGAATTGTTGGCAAAGAGCTCCAAGTCGATGGGGCTGTGCACACCCACCCATTATCCGGGACGTCACACAGAGTGACGGGCCTCAGTAGGCCTAACTATCTAAATACCTTTTCGAGGAGAATAGTAATGGCAGTTGTGGCGATTGTTATGCATCTCTTCTCCGAGGATGCACGATGTCCTGCTGAAGTTGGAATTGCTGCTAATCCAATATTTCTTTCCCCATTCCCTTTGTCTGGAGGCTACTCTGTTTTCATAAGGGAGGATGGAGACGAAAGAGAGAAAAGGCACTTTTCACACTGTCAGTGGGATTCACACAAGTGGGGATTTCCATGTCCTCTGCTGCACTGCGCTTGAATAAGTACACATACTGTATGAGAGCTTCGAGCTCGTTTCGGTAACTCGCTGTCCCTGTCGCTGTCGGCGTCACTGCCGATGTTGGACCTGTCGCTCTTGGACCTGTCTCTAGGTGGAAGTCTCGTGTCCGTAGTGCTAACAAGGTAACATTGCTGACTTGCAAGGTACATCTGTAGCAATCAACGTTACTTAAGGAAAGGACATAGGAGAGAGGACAGGACTACGCTGATTTAGCAAGGTAGCACGGACGAGGCTTCCACCCTCTCATACTGTTTTGAAAGCTTTGGTAACGAAAAATTCAACGACGTTTTTAAATCACTTTTTATTGATATTGATTTCTTAAGAAAAGTGCTTCAAATTTCTAACACTTCAGGCGGACGCACTTTAAAATCTCTACTCCGCACTGATTCTCTTTGCTGCGACTTTTCATGACTGTACCGGCTGTAAAAAGAACCTGGGAAACATTCCCTTCCTCAGATCAGCTTCACTCACTCCCTCTAAATGCACTTCAATCTGACACATAAACTCATGTTTTCAAAGTGAAACTTTTTATGAGCTTAGTAGAAGATCACTACTTGCTGCTCAAGTTGTTCCTGCTGCCGTAGCACACATTTCATCAATGCTAGGGGCTGTTCAAGAAGCCCACGTCGATAGGACGACGATTCTTGGCAAGAATTTCCTGCTCTACGCGTTACACTACACAACACGCACTAATTATATACGTCCATCTTGGCACTAAACGCCCGAGTTTAAAGCTCTCAGGTCTCCCTCGCCCCCCTCCCCACCCTGTTCCCCCTCCAGTAGTACGGCCCTCGCCCATGCAAATGCAAAAGAGGCTACATAGGCCATGACCGGACGGATGTAAATCTTAAGGTCACTGTTTTTTGTTTAAGGGTTTTCTTTTACAAAAATAACTGAAACGAACCCAACAGAACTTAAAAAATAGGAAAAGAAAAAACGGCTAATTCGGACCCTGTGACACCTGCACACACAGCACGCATTGAGTCCACACACTCCAACCACTGAGCTACCTGGTTTGGACAGCAACAAGGTCTCAATGTGATAACCCATTTTTGTAGCGGGCCGTATAACTTTTCCGACCACTCTACTGTACTGTAGCACAGTGGTAAAGTGATAATATACGACCCACTCACAGTAAATAAGACAGCCACGAAAACAAAAAAAGTGACGTTAACCTTCTTACATTGTACTGTCAGTGCTTGGAGAACAAAGAGCAAACAAAATCCCCCAGGCTTACGTACTTGGCATAATGGAGACCGTCTTTAACGCCCTGAGCACCCTGAACGTCCTCAGCCCAGCTAGGTTCCCCATCTCGATGAAGGAGGTGAGGTAGCCTGAGAAGATGACGGTGAAGTCCAGCCAATTCCATGGATTACGCAGGTACGTATAGTTGTTCAGGATGAAGCCGCGGGCCACGCACTTAATGAGCATCTCAAGCGTGTAAATGCCCAGGAACAGGTACCTGAATAGCGTAGTGAATGCATGTATACCCGTGTATCATTCATATTCATAAGTGTAACTTTTCTATCATGGTACGCATATACATTTCTTAGGCATGATCCATACCGGACTGATACTTACTCTGCTTCATCCATTGGCGTAGTCATAGCCAGGAATATGCAGTTGATGAGAATGGTGAACATGACGACGTAGTCGAAGTACTGATTCGTGCAGAGATACACACAGGCAGACCGAAACTGAAAAGAGCTTAGGTTCAGCACACTGTAACAGTAAAGTGCAATAACCCTAGGCCAGTTCGAATATAAACTTTTTTCTGGAAAATGATGGGGGGGGGGGCGGCCATGGATCTTGGCTTCTGACCAAAATAGCAGGATTTCCCTAAGCAAGATTTTTTGAAAAGACTATGCGCACTTTTAACTCAGATTTTTGTGGCATACCGCATTCAGTGTGTATGTGCACACTTTTTTCCGCCATAGCTTTTGACTGCATTGAACTACAGAAGGCGTTCATCCCCCTGTGAACTGCTTAGAAGCTTGGCTGCAACCAAACTGCGTTTTTTCCATGGAACCCCTCATTTTTTTAACTATATGGAATAGAAGTTATGTTCCGAAGCAGTGCTTGATGCATAATAGGTTGATTGTGACCAGATGAGTGGTCCTAGAGCAAAAGTGCGTATGAGTTTGGTTTCAGAGGACGCTTCGGGGAGGGTGGAACTGCTCCAGTAGCTAGATCCAAAGTTATGGCAGAAAAAAGAGTGCACTTTAAACACTAAATGCTGTATGTTCCGTTAAAAATGCGCATATAAAAGCATAAAGATACGGTTTTTTTGCTCCAAAAGTACGACTTTTACTAGCTATAACTGTGCCTGGCGCCATTTTCCCACCCCGACAAAACCAAAGTGACATTTTGGAACTGGCCCAGTTCATACCATCCCACCCACCTTGTTCCAAGGCTGAAAGATCCAGATCGCTCTGGTGGCTGAAAACCTCTGGACGTAGTGCTTCTGGAAGCGTCGGGAGACCACACAGAAGGTCTGTAAAAGAGACAAAAAACAGGTGTGAACCGCATTGTTTAGGGCAAACGGACTCGAGTGAGCAGTACATCCTTGACTCAACAGCATACTCGTTGCTGTGCTCAGGGGCCAAAATACGTGTTCTACAGCAAGCTGTTGAAGTGAGTGAGGAAGAGAAAGTCCTACTTGGAGGAGTCAGCCTTGTCCCTTCCCCCTCTTCAACGAGAGACACATGTGCTGATTGGATGTAAGCACTGAGGAGCTGTAAGCGCTCAGACATAAGGCAGCTGATAAGATGGGCATCTGAAGGCTGAAGTTAAGCCTCAACGAGCAACCACAGTCGGTCGGACCGTAGTTCATATGTAACCGGATTTTATTGGAGAAAATTACTCCTGTTTGGGTGAGAGACTTTCCTCTTTTCCAGGGCTTATGGCGGGGAAAACAGTTGTTTTGTCGAGGGTGGCAGCCGGAAAGAAGAAGAAGTAAAGGGGGGTCAGGATAAAAAAAGTTTTGCTGTCAGTCTCTAGGACCAAACGGAGGCGAGGAAACCACATTCTTTTAACTTTGCTACTTTCCCTCTGCGGGCAGAATGAATGCAAAACTTGTGAAAAAATTGCAAGTCTCGTACTTGGGCCCGGACTACGACTTGGCCAAGAGGCCCTTCTTCTCTCCGCCACACATTATGCCAAGGTAGAGGTTGTCACCTACTCTACGGTTGCACGTGTATTCGGGCTAACGAGACCAAACCGTTTTGTGGCCAATAACGGCGAAGACGGTCGTCGACGAGGAAAGTTTCTGCTTTAGCTCCGGGATTGGGTGGAAAAGTTACAGCAACAGTACTTAATGAGAGCGAGCAGGTCTGCTTCTTCCTATTTTCTTTCTTCTTTTTCTTCATTCTTTCGATCTGTCCGGGAGAGCGAGCAAAAAAGGGGAAATCCTCAAAATCAAGGACATCTAGATGCCAACCCATCCTCCTGCCAAAAGTATTGGGAGCAGTGAAGGCGACAGCATTTGCCTCGGTTACGCGCTTTTCGACGTTCAGTGACTTCCCAAGTGCCGTCAAAGAGGTCATCCTGTGCTGCGTGCACGTGCAACACAACAGCGGAATCGGAGGCAGAGACTTCGCAGAGTCATTGGCGCCCATAGCACCCTAAAGTTGCAGCTGATAAATGGTTCTTTTAGCAGTGTTTTGTTTGGTCGGTGCAAAAAAAAAAAGAATCCAGCATCATTAGCAGAAGAGAGGGTTACGAAGAAGAAGAAGCCACGTCATTAGTTCACGCCTCAACAATGGAGAAAGTTGACCAGGCAGACGGAGAAATGATGGCCTTTGTGACACGACGACAGCTGCAACTGCATGCAAATGCAGACGCTCCATCCAGCAGAGCTTCTTCCCCGCCTCAAACTTCTTGCTGGAGCTGCACGCGAGCGCAACGGAGCTGACGGGATCTCCTGTACTGTACTTTGTGTGTGTGTCACGGTTCGGAGGTTTACCTCATTTTTCCTGTCAGAAAAGCAACCCTTTGTAGCCGAAATCGGCGTCGACGTCCTTGCTGCTCTTCTCTTCCATATCCCTCTCCTCTCCATCATAAGAAGCCAAAGCATTAAAAGCATTATAATGGCCAACCGACAACCAAGAGAGGAGGGAGATCGGAAATGCTGCTGCTATAAGAAGAAAGTAGGCGAACTCAGCTTTCTTTATTTCCTTCTCTCTTCCGTTGCTGCTCTCTCTCTTTCCCCTTATTTTCAATTCGACACGGCAAAGAGAGCAAAGGGGAGGGAGGGAGGTGGGAGGGGAGGGGAGGGAGGGGGAGGGGAGGAGACGAGGGGAGGGGGGGGCCTTCGACTGGTATCTGTCTGCTTGGAGGAGGAAGACGAGGGCCTCTTGGCTGACCTTGCCAATTCCTCTCAGGTTTGCTCTATGCTCCCCGCGATTGAGGATTAAAAATGTTCTCTGGCATCAGAAGCCGCGGCTTCTCACTATTGGGGGTGGGCCCGTGGGCCCGTGGGCCCCCCACTATCTTAATGGAGCCACGGACATGCTTAGTTAATGTATGTTACCAGCTCAGTTGGCCTTCGCAACGCGACAGAACAACGTCTCTGTTTTTATCCACTCTTGCTTATGGACTTGCGATGAGACCTGGGCTGGATGGGGAAAAAAACTTTTGCTCCCCTCACTGGCTGTCAACAGTAACACAAAACAGTGCAACGACTACATTGCTCTACAGCAGGAAGCGAGGAGTTCACCTTCGCCCGAACAATGTTCAGATCATTGGGGGATATTAAGTACAGGGTGATATGTGCGAACGATTCAAAAATAGGAGAATTAGCGCTTTTTAGCTGAATCGTAGTGCTTTTTGGGGGGCATCAATCTAATAGCAGAGCTCCGCCCATTCTTTAATGGCCCAAACAACCCGATATCAGGCCTGTCGAGTGCGCAGGAGACAGTTTTCTAGAGCCATTGTTGGTGCATCAGCACGAAAATTGGCTTCAGTTGACCGGTGGCACCGGAAGGAGGTGTGACGCGCAAGCTTCTGGGCAGGATATCGCAGCCATCCGGGACATGTTCTTCACAAAGAACACGTCCCGGTTGTGGTCGCTCGCCAAGGCCTTGAAGGTCAGTGAGGGCGTGGTCCACAAATGTGTCGACAGACAGGGCAGAGGAGGACTGGCCAAGTTACCCATGGAGAAGATTGGTCCCTCTGTCAATGCCTTCGCGTTGAAGCAATTTGGGGCAGAAAGTGGAAACCGAATTGAAAAAGACAGACTCCTTTTGATTCGTCATGTCCTTCTGCCTGGTTTAAACCCATTTCAAAATGAAATTCACTCACTGCTACTAAACTACCCGATATATAAACCTTTTTTATCGTTCGTGTTGGTAGGGAATGTCACTCGTTTCTACCACTGTCCAACAGTTCTTGCGGTTAAAGCACAACAGTGCACTATCAGCTTTATTAGGTGTTTGACATTTAGGTGGACTTGGGAAACTAAGCGTCGCTCTCCATCACTCGAACATCATTTGAAGGTATATTGACATCGATGGGAAGAGAATTTTGCTTCCTTTCAGGCTTTTTAGAGCATTTTTGTGTGAAAGTCACTAGTGTTTCTGATAAGAATTGAAAAAACGAACAAGTCAACATTCAAAATGCCACCACTTCAGTGAAATGGAGGAGGTTGCCAGACAGGAAGGAGAATCAGTTACACTCTCGACAGTTTAAAATGACTTCAACAGCACTTTTTTAGGTAAATTTCTTACAAAAGTTCAAACGAGTGAAGTTTTGAAGCTCTACTTTTCAGTCATTCTCCTTTTTGAATTTCCATCATTTCACTCTCTTTTGCATTTAATTCAAACGCATTCGCTGGATAGGAAAAAGGACGGAATTTCAGCTTCAGTGACTGTTCTTAAAAGTGTTGACAATGAAAGATACGAAGACATTTTTAAGGGGAAAAAACCATCCAACTAAGCCAGTAGTAGTCTTTACTGTCTGGGCACTTTGTTTTTGTCCACTGTATATGTTTCGTCTTTGCCACGAGGATCAAGTAACGTAGCCAGTGTCAATGTCTAGCTAAACACAAAAACAACCAGTGCATTGCGTGGCCGAACTTTATCACTCGAGTCTTGACTGAGGTGGTTTCTGACCTGTCCGAGGACAAGATGCGCAAGACCGAGGAGAGGTCAAAGCCTCAGGCAAACGAGGAAAATATTGTGCACTTTACTTTCGGCCAGGCAATTTGTAACTTGACGCCAAATTGTTGCTTTCTGTTGGGCCAGGATTTCCAGAAGAAAACACTCAGCGCAGCAATACAGTGCTATGGACCGGACACGACACTGAAGAAACCGGGACGTATAGTATTGAACAAAACTGTGTGCAACCGTGCTTTCCGGCTTGTTCGGACTTATGGTGAGGCCGTAATATAAGTTTAGGCTCACATCATTTCCCTGGTCCAACCCCCCGAAAAATCGTAGAGCAAAGTGACAATCACGCGTCAAGCACAGCACCGACCAGTGCGAGGAGCTGAGTTACTCTGCTCTTCTGTGGTTGCGTATTTTGTACTGCCCTCTTTTCTTGCCACGGCTAAGTGGAACATCCTTTTCCATCTAGCTAAAAATAGGCCCCCCTCCCTCGATGGGCTCCCAGCCCCTCTGGGTATCGTAGAACAGGGTTTTTATTCGTGGGGCCAATTCTGCAGGGGGCAATTGCAGTTGATGTGTTACTACTGCATGAACGCTCACATAAGAGAAGATGCCATTGGATGCTCTAAAGGTACACTTACCGACAGAAATGCCATTGTCATGGCGAACATGCAACGTGCCACTGCAGGCCCATGGGCATCTTGGCAATTCTGCGGCAAACTCGTCGGATTGACCCTGCAGTGAGTGACTCTTGTGCGCACACGCATCGAAATCACGCAGAAGCGTCTGAGCTCCCCTAATCTGCCACCCGAGGCACGACGTGGACGGACGAACCGCAACTCGAGGCAAGTGATGTCAGCAATGGCAACACTGGTCTTTTCTCCACTTTTTACGAGGCCAGAGGCAGGAAAGAAGAACTGCGTCGCACCCCTGCTCTCCTAGTGCTGAGCGTATGCGATGCTATGAACGGTCTCAAGTTGAAACAATCTGAAATGCTCAACTTTTGACGCAGAGAGCGTTAGAGCGTCTTTGCTGGGGTTGAACATGGTTGAGAACCTCTTGCAGCTCTCCGGGGAACGTCTTTAGAAGAAGAGGTGACACTGGAGTCAGTCATAAGAGCGACGTCGTCGTTCCCGAGGCAGCCACCATCAAGAAGTATGAGAACAACCATGGTTGTTGTTGTAGCAAGGCCCCATCTGATCCAGACCCATAAGTTCGTGGGCGCCATTTCATTTGTTGCTCATACTGCGGAGTCTCGTTATCCTGGTCTTGCTGGCGATTTTGGCTGAGAGGAGGAAGTAACTGACAGTCGTCTTAAAAGAGGATTGTGGACAGCGCGGCCCCAAAAGACAGATGATCGACGCTTTTCGTATTGTCCAAGAAGACGTCGACTGCACAGAAGTTACGACACTTTCGAGAAGAATTTTTACTTACCTACATTTCTCCGACTATGTTATTATCGCTATTGCTCATCATAGCACCAGAGCATTGTAAGGAGTTTCTGTACAGTTGCAAAGGAACCACATTGATTGCCTACGTATGTGTATACGGTGACTCTGTTGCATACCAAAAGTACGTAAGTATATTTATTAGGCTAGTTCGAAAAATTCAACTAGGGATTTTCATGGTGGAAAATGGCACTAGGCACTGGTGTAGCTGGTACAAGTCTCATTTTTTGAAAAAAAAATGATTTACTATGAGAACTTTTATTTTGAAGTTTTACTTCTCATGTGTAGACAGTACATAGCAAACTCCAAAAAATGCTGTGTTATAAAAGTGTCTCTGGTTGAGCTGAATAACTTTTTGCTAACACTAGACCTCCTTAAATGTCAGATCAATCAGGGACACTTTTATAACACAGCATTTTTAGAGTTACAAATTCAGACAGCTCTATGTACTGTGCTACTGTAGTAGACTTCAAAATAAAAGTGCAAATAGTAAACAATCTTTGAGGAAAAAACTTTTTTAGTAAAATTCTCTTAATTTGACCCCATGCCAAAAACCCAGGATGGAAAAATATGAATTTCCAGAAAAAGTATCATTTCGAACTAGCAAGCTTATACTTATATACTTATGAATAGTCTTATGAATGTCGCCCTCTTTAGTTCGATCGGGAAATATTTTTCCACAATGTGTCCCGCTCATTTATATCAAAGACGGGAACAAAAACCAATATATCCCAGTCTTGTAGCTCCAGCAGCTCCCGTGGTTCCCGTAGCCCCCGTGATCCTTAACTGTCAGTGAAATAAATCAAACTTATCTTACACAAAAAATGGACCGATGTTTTTAGACAACCATCCCATATAGCTACAACTTATTAGTGCTCGTATGGGGTCAATATGACCTTTCTGTTGGATGAGGCAGCAGTCGCGCTCATGACCTTTTGGTTGTCATTCCCCAAAGGGAGACTTATGTCCAACAATGCTCAGCGGTAATATATAATTTATACATCAATGCATACTACCCATGTACATCTATTAAAGATTTAAAAGATCTGCTAACGTGTACCATTGCGTCAGTGGTCGAAGCACCAAAAGTCCTTAGCTAAGGTGTCAGAACTATGTGGTGGAAACATTGTCTTCTACTTCAAAGTAATGCTTTTTTCTGTCTGAGCCTCCAATCCTATGGGTTTTTGTTGCTGCTGTGAGTGCAAAGAGGCTGGAAGAGCACTCTTTATCCTCACCAGTCGTCCTCGCTGCGCCGCAGCAGGGTCTTGTGTGCAGTGCGGATGGACACTACTGAAATGTACAACTTTTTTTTCTTTTTTTTCGGGGGGGGGGGGGAGGCTTTCTAAAACTTAGCACTTTATAATTTCTCTCAAGGCAAATGAAAACGCTTGGTTCTTTGTCTTCGACATAGCGCGACGACGTTTGTTTTCATCAATTTGTACTGCTTCTAAATACATGTGGAAATGTCGTGTGGAAATGTCCTACTTTAAGGCGATGTGCAAAGACACTTAGGGATTCTGCTCCATAGCTGCAAGATTGCATTTGAGACAGAGCAAGTTATCTTGTCAGTAAACAGCCTCCATGCGATGGGGGTAGAGTCAAGCCCCCTCGAGAGGATAGGGGGGGGGTGTTAGTCACAGCGGGCTCGACCCATTCAAGACGGGTACAATGAATGAGTTCTTCACTTCTTCACTCAGAATGGTAAAATGTACTTAGCTGGTGTTTTCTTTTTTCTAGGATGTTAACTGTTCTATGGTACTCGATCCCAGAACGCATGCAGCGTCAATGTCGGGTCGAAGCATCCCCTGCGTCGTTTTGAAGATTTCTCCAACTTGTCTTGTATTGAAGTGCTGTCATCTGGAACATGCCTGGACTTTTGTGTCCAGTACTGTCCGTGCAAGTACTCTGCGCGCAGCTGTTCGTCAGTTGTGCGTGTCTTCCAGTACGAGCTCTGTGCGGAAGTACAAACAGTCGTGCAGGACGTACATACGTCCAACACTGGTGTCCCCAGCGTTCGCATGTACGTACGTACACAACAAGACTTGTTCCTCGACCAGCCCGAGCACGTTTTAAGTGCGTCGTTGTCCCAAAGCCATCAAGCCGCTATATCGAAGATGATGACCCCAGGCCCAAGAGTTGTTTGTCACGGAGAATCTGCCCCGTTGGTTCGATTGGGCATCTCAGACAGGCAATAAGAAATGTAGAAGAAGTGTGTGCTCACACGTTCGCTCGATCTGGCCTCCCTTTCTGACGGAGAAAGCAAGCAAAGATATCGGGGAAAGAAAGAGCTTTTTTGCCCAATTGGAGGAGGAGATTCTTGACAAATAAAGAAGAATTTCTGAGCTTCCTTACTGCTGACTGGATAGCAACGTGTTCAAAATGTGCCTCCTTACATAACGTGGCACATACTGCCTCGACTCGACCGTTCTATCCTTTGATGTGGGCCTTCGCAGGGACCCCTGACACATGGACTTATCAGGGATAAGAAAGTGCCGCGGTTAATGAAGCCAGAGCTGCCAAGTCATGTTGATCCGGGAATAATTTCATGCGCTGTTTAGCCCCGGAAATGGTTGCCAAGTCTGTTAAACAGGAAGCTATTTGAGAACCCCCTGAGCCCAGTCTTGTCCATGATAGTGATGTCAGCCGTCCCTGGCTCACGTCACACCCCGACAGCGCAGCGATCACTCCGTTGTGCTTCGTGCCCCGGGCCGGCACTGACACAAATCACCTGATTTCGCTCTCGATCATCAGATTCGACAAAGAGTAGAGAATTTCGCTGAGAACTTCTCTACTCTCTTATTTTCAGCTCTCTCTATCCCCATTCCAAATCCAGCGGAGGAGGAAAGGCTTGGGCACTGATCTCTCAATCAGGGAAGAAGAAATTGTTTAAACAAAAAGCGAAGGAAGCTGCACAAACAGCATCACTACATCTCTCGTCGTATGGTAGATTATTGGAGCAATGTGACAGTAAACAGAAAAAAAGGACTTGTGCCTCTCTAAGCAGCATCTGGCCAGGGACAGAAGGGAGTGGTGACTTTGCTCTTTCCTGGGACAACGATCCAGCACTGACACAGTAATTGATTTGCTACCTGAGCAGTAGCTGGTGCACAGCAATATTTTTACAATTTCATTGAGCCCGGTTCGTTTGCTAATCCGGTCTCCCCCTTTCTTCCCATCGACCTGGTGGAGAGAGACGAGCTTGGTTGCCTCAGTCTCCCAAATTATTTCCGTCTCTTCTGCGTACTTTCTTGGCTTGATCCCTTTGCATGCGGGGCAATCGACGGCACTCGTGGCCTCATAATCAGCCTACCGGAGTTTGTGACTGCTTCTCCTCGGCTGCATTTTGATCTCTGGATGTTTTCGCGGCACCATTTGGCAAGGAGTCATGAGTCAGAGCTGTAGCAGAGCTGTGGCAGAGCTACAGTCTTTTTGCTTCCCATGCATTCCCTACAAGCAGTACACGACACGAGCAAAGTTGGCTCCGGCTCCTCTTATCTGCTGGCGTAAGCGAACGTTAAGCCTTGAAAATTTGGAACAAATATCAATGTCACGATGCTCATGTTGGGTCGTGCATGCAGGGAGTCAGTTCAAGGGGTCAAGCTCTTTGGGTTCACAGAGAAAAAAAAAGGAAGGTCGCGACCAAAGAGATCGAGAACACCTGACTGCGGTCGCTGACGGTGAAGCAAATGGCGGAATTTTTGAAGAAGTCTTCGTTTCTTCCCCGCTTTTCCTGAGATTTGCATGTCATATATCGTCGTCTCTCGCTACTCGGAGAGTCTAGGAGAGAACCAGGGAGAAAAGAAGAGAAACTGCATGCATTATTTCCACGCATTTTATTCGGCTGTCTGCTGCTACTACGTACAAAAAAGAATAGAAGAAAGCCCGCCGCAAACGTGCCAAATGTTAATGTTGCCATATATTTGCAGCAGAGATAGCATCAACGTCTTGGCTTGCCATTTCCTTTGCCGCAAGTAAGTGCTTCTTAAAGGCAAGCAAGCATCCCAAAGGTAATTTCCTGGCGATTAAGTCTGCTAGCTCAAGAAGCTCGAGTCAGGAAATGAAGCCTGGCCGCAACACCTTTACTTTGCACGAGATATTTTGCGGAAAAAATGTTTAACCACTCCATTGTACTCGCTGGCAGCGTGTTAACGGCGGGAGTGTGTTTAAAGAGAGAGTCTTTGTTACAATGTTTACTCCACCAACTGCATACTGAGTTGCCCGACTGCTTACCGTGCGTCACCCACGGCACGCAAAGAACAGTTCTCGCCATACTTACCCAAAGGTGTTTTCTGATCTTATTGAGGCCTACAGTGCTCACTCACTCTTGAGCCAGCCAAGTTATTTAGAGTGTACAAACGTTTGCCTTGTCTACTCGCTCACCCCGGTGAGCCCCGTCCTGGGCAGAGGAAAGATGTACGCACGCGTATTTGACAAGACACGTGTGTAGGATCCGCTTACAGCAGCAGTCGAAGTCTGATCAGCACGGACGTGGGCGAATGCGTACGCCAGCAGAGAATGGTTCACCCACTCCTACTCGAGTTCCCAACCTTGGTCGAGTTCATTCAACAGCGCTCCAGCCGTGCAGTTGATAGCATCCGGAGCATTCCCCGTGCTCGTCATTCGGACCAACTTCGCCCGCCAGTAGCCGCCCAAGTCCCTTTGCACTTGCGACCGGTACATTTTTTGTGATGATGCCACCAGGACGATTTCAGCGTCATTTATTCTCCATTTTAGCGGTCTTTCGCCAAGAGAAGAAGAGAGAAAAAGCAAGACAAAAACCAACTTCTTCTCTCTTCTCCACACAGAATCGAGCTCTGCTCCTGCAGAAAGGACTTGCAATGCTCTACGGAGACCGTCTGTTCTCGTACACCGCTTTATAACGACATGTGTTGAAGCTGCCTTACGTACGCGTGAACGTGCAGCACCGTGTGTGCGTATTTAGGTGAGAAAAAGAAAGGGATATCAAGGGAAATGATCGCCCAGGGTAATGAAATGCTACGCAAGTGTATGACTGGGTTATGACGACTAATGTGCAGCACGGAGAGGTACGTACGTACCTGAGTCGGATCAGGACTGACTCAAGTCAGGCTTTCTGCTGACACCATTTCTGCCGATTGGGAAATGAGTCCAATACATGTTTCTGATCCGGACCAGACGCACGTCTGACATTGCAGCTAAAGGCTCTTTCCGAAATCCCACCAAAACCGATATCTCTCTTTTATCTCACCCACCTAAAGCCCCCAAAAGTGCTAAAGTTAGTTGTCTTCTTGAATGGCCGACTCAAGTAGAGTGGAGTCAACTCGAGTCAAACTTCCTTCCTACGAGTTGGAGACGTGATCACGGAATTCGAGTCAGAATAGCTCCTTTGGTGAGTCAACACAACACTACCACGTACTTACAAAGTGTGGTGGTGAACAGAGCGCTGGCGAAATAATAGGAAAAAGGGGTTATTTCCTCCTTTGGCTGCGAGTTATGGGCATCTTGTGGATTTTGGTGTTCGCTGAATGAAAAAAAGCGCTAAAAGGATTTGAACCTCTCAGTGCTGCTTCAATAAAGACAGTTCAGGACCGGGAAGACAATTTTCCCAAAATAAATAACCTGCCAATGTGCCTTTTTCTCGGAATAAATTTCTGCAGGAAAGTTGGAGGTAAGAGGATACAAGCGCACGTGTATATCTCAATATTGCACTGAATTGCTCAATGTTGCCAGCGTCCCAAAGTGCCTACAAACGCAGGTTTTCTCTTCTGCTGCACACAGTATTCATCACTCCTAATAACGGCCTCTCTTACCGACGAGCCTCAATTCAGCCCAGCTCCAACAGAGGCTCTCAGTCACCATCCATTATCGATCATGTTGGGGCTACATTTCAACAGTCCAAGTCTTGAACGTGCTCGTACGTGCGTGACGATATCTTTTCATGGTCAAGGGGCGTTCCCTATCCATCCCTTTCAAAGACCCTCCACTGTGCGCATGTATGAGCCCGTTCTGTCTCGAGACAGCCACCGGTGGGGCAGAAACAGAAGAAAAGTTTCGGCGTATTTCTTGTCTCAGGAGCTCAGAAGTGTTTAACGCAGACAATAAAAGTTATCTTTGGGCTACTGAGGCCCGCTCGAACCACTCACTCACTCCCTACTCACCCATGGTGTCCTCTCAAGTAGACCAAGCTTGTGGCATCCATCCATTTGAGGGAGAGCGAGTGAGTGAGTGACCAAAGTGCTCACCGGAAACGTGGAGGCAGATTTATGTTTGACTCTGACGTGAGTGCTCTCGCTCGCACTCTCACACCGGCGCGCGCACGCACACTCTTAGGTAAATATGCCTAAAGTACGCATAGACACGGAGGAGTTCTCTTATTCTTATTCAAAAAAAAAGTCCTGTGGTGCATAATTTGTAAGTTTGAATTCCCTCACTTTTACCTCTTCTTGCTCTCCTCTCGGCCAAAGCTCATAATGGACTCCGGCGGCGTGCTAGGTGGCCTCGGCGGTCTCGGCGGCCTCGGCGGCCTCGGCGGCCGCGGAGGCCGCGGAGGCGTTGGCCAAGACTGACTGAGTGGTGAGTTAGTAAGTGAGTAAGCTATGCATACCACTGAGAACCCAAAGAGGAGATTTCTGAATGAATGAGAGAGGAAGAGGAGACTGAGGAAGATAAAAGGGTTCGGCCAGAAGGAGAAAGGCTCAGGAGCTTCTTGATTTATTGGTCCTCTTCACTCTCCTAGTGCCTCTTACGTCAAATCGGTCTGGCCCGCAGTCAGACGAGAACCCGAGCAGAAGACCCAATTTGATTTTCGACAAGAAATCTCCGGAAAAAAATATTGTTGAAGGCCAGTCAACAATCTACTGACCAATCGTTGCTTGCTAAGTAAATTCTCATACCTATTGCATGTCCTTCAGTGCAGTCAGGGCGCAGCCGCGCAATGCCAAAGATGTCCCGAGGGGTGAACGGAATTTCCTTCGCATAAAAGTAAAAGTGCCTCAGCCTCGTAAAATTTGCTTTGCTTCCGATGGGGGGGGGGGGGGGAGGGGAGGAATTTCATTTTGAGAGGGAAAAAACCATCTTATACAGTTATGCAGCAGCTCCTGCCCAAGACCGTGAGCTGAGCAGAGCGAGCAGCAGTAAAGCGCCGCTCGAGTTCGCAAGTGCCTGCTATTCCCCCTTTCCCGGATTTTTCTTTCAGCACATCGATTTCGCACTGAGTAGCAGGCCAGGAAGAAACACTCGCTCCACTACATACTGGACTAAGCTACAACTTTCTGTTAAGTGTAATGGGTGAGCACCACCCGAAGAATCTCCTTCGCATCCATACAAGAACTTTTTCTTTTCATTAATCGCGGAATCGAGCCTCCGGAGGCGAGATCTCAGAGTTTGCTTCTCCCAGAGATCGTTTACACATGCCTACTTTTGGGCACAGTCCAAGCCGGCCTTTCAGGTCTCACTTGTAAATGTTCCCTAAGGACGAGAGGCAGAGGAGTTTTTCTTTGTCGTCTCTTTTTTTCTCCAGTCCCCCTCCCATGAAGCGAAATTCCATCCAATATTTGTCATCTGAAGAGAAGGCGGGAGAAAAAATGAAACTTTCCCCGAGGCTCTGAAGCTCAAAGGCACGAGAGATCCTGATTGAGGGAAGGCGTCCTCCCCCTGCAACGTTTGCCTCGTGGTGATGAAGATCCACGTCTACGTTGAAGCAACAATACGTGGGTGCCACCCTTCAAGACGCTTATTCTGGTCAAGCATATACTTTGGTTCTCCCGAAAATCATGTTGCTGTGTGCTCTTCCTCCGGGCCCGGTACTAGCAGTACTTAGTGCGAGGACACCAGTGCATCCATCCTGGCTCGGCGAAAATGTTCGGGGAGGACCCAGGAAAAAGTCTAGCTCTCTGTGGAAGCCAGCAGAGGAGAGCGTTAGAGAGATAGAGAGAGCCATGTCATCCATACGGCATCCACAGCACAACACAACACAGTGTATAAGAATATTGCCACTGCAAGATGTCATGTCGTGTACGGCGTAGCATGAGCATTAAGGCGTCGTCGACGCCTTCGCAATCAATCATTTTGACACAGACGAATTATGTACTGAGCAGGATCTTCTCTTGGCGCAAAAAGAGAATGCTTGTTATCTGCCTCTTGTCATGGCCTAGGCGACAAAAGTCTACACGGGGGAGTCCAACGTCCTCGTATATTTTCCACACAGTGCATTGATTTGCGTGCTACAAGACACATGCACGTCCTACGTAGACGCTCTTCTGAAGAGCGACGCGTCCATAAATAGTAGCCTCGGCGAGGTGGTTCCTAAACCCCGGTTGGAGTGCTGCTAAAGCTCCAGAATGGAGAGGTCGCAAAAGTGAACGCTGGCTGACAAAAAACCGATGATGTTTTCGCTCAAAACGACACATTAACTAAATACGCCGCTGCCCGTGCATTGCTTTACTGCATATTGCACACGTCAGAGCTATGCTATGGTTTATTGCTCAGTACGTGTGTCGTAACGTACTCGAACACCGGAAAGTACCAAACAAAATGACCAAGACAATTTTAGTGCTCCTACATCATAATAAAAGAAAATGGCCCTCTTATGCTATTCTGTGTAGACCAACGAGTAGTATCTCGAGGCAAGCCTGAGGATGTGTCAGAGGAGTACATAGATATGCCACGACTGTGGGGGACTATTTCGGGCTCACTCGGGAGCCACCAAGGATACTTTTTTTTCTGGTCTATACAAGCCCGGAATAGCAGCACATCCGAGCGCTGCACTGCACGATACAGAAGACTGACTATACAGGGTTGTAATCCCAGCTCTGGGCTCAACAGCACCGCAGCAGCAGCAGCAGCAGGCACTGAATACGCAATTTTCCAGTCGTACCCACTACACGTATGCACGCACAGCACGTGCTTACAGTGCCACCCACCTACGTACGGGGTGTGGGACGTGGGTGAGCAGAGTCAAGCGTCACTTTCCCACCGAAGGTCATACTGTGCCAGTCCGGCCCACAACTACTCCTCCATAAGACTACCCCTATGGAGACTACTCACACCTTGCACACAGCCAATTTTTAAGGCGACTCAGTGGGAAAGTGGATGTGGGAGAATTTTTCTCCCCTGTAAATCATCATTTTTTGTGCCATCGTGACGGGAAAGAGAGAGCAGCGGTTGATCTTCCCGCACCCGGAACGACCTTATTCCCAGTGTCCGTCCATCAGTCTGTAGGCAGAGAGATTTGTATGGAATAACGTTGAGAATGGTGTGCTACCAAGACAGCATATCGGCCTATGTGCGACCCAGCACTGTGATGCACGGCACTGCACTGTACAGACGTACTCGTCAGTGTCGTGGTGTGTGCGCAATTCGTAAAGGTTACATCCCTACCACCTTGAGAGACCTCAGGGAAAGGCCAAGAGGGAGAGAAAAGAAAATATCCTTGGCTCACAGTCAAGCGACTGCTGCTTTTTGCCACTGGTTAAGTTAAAGCCTTCACCATAAATCACCCCGCCGTGCAGTACGTTACTACTGCATACTGAATGGTGTAGCCACCTCCGTATGTACGTGCGTTCTGTATGTGCGTACTACTACTTCTTCTACCTATGCGATGTTGCAGTGCCAGTGGGCGAGCGGTCGCAGCAGAAAGAGAGTAAAAAGCAGGCTAAAAATGGACAAACTGCGTTTGGAGTGCTAAATGACACTTACGGTTATCTATCTCCCTCGCTGTCAGCGACCCTGCCCGCCGCCCTCACTCCCTTCTTTCTGCTGATCACGCTTTCAATGTCCATGTCGATAGCAAAAAAAAAAAAGATGACTTCCTTTCTCCTACATTGACAGCAGCTTTTTGCTTATGGAGGACAAGAGAAGCAGACCCATAAAGTAGAGCGGTGTGGCTTTGCTTGGCAGCACGCAAACCAGGAGTAGGATAATTCTATTTATTCACTGATAGTGCAATTTGCATGATTCTCTTGTCTCAACTTTCCTCTTCTAAGGTCTAAACACGCTCAACAAAATTTGGCTCTATAAAACAGAAACAAGTCATCATGCTATGCTTGGCTTGTATTGCAACGAGCCACAGAGAAGTCAGCAACTGTTTACATCGATGGGGTAGTCTGAAAAAAAGCTCCGAGTTCGGCAACTTACGCCAATCCATGCATGACTCCATACACGTGTGCGACTCCGTGGAAGTTCTTCGTACCCCAACTCGTGCGTCCCTAATACCAAGTCCGAGAGCAGAACAATTCACAGTTCAGGGTATTTATTGCTAGGTTCGCCTCCCTTGGAACAAGTACAAGCACACATGAGTGCTTCGAGGGCGGATGAGACGAGAGCCTCCTTCCCATTCCCAACATGCTTAAGAGTTGTCCCGACCGGGGGAAGAAAATCGCTTCCTATTGCGCGCACGAATGTACCGCATCTCCACATGCGCACAGCGTCCTGTGCTCTTGCGCATGCAGTGCTGCGTTGCACTGCACGTACGAGTTCGTGCCCATAGCCCATTGCTTGTACAGCATCGTCAACTGCGCCAGTTCCTCTCCTTTTTGTCCCCCCCCCCCCCGAGGCCCAGGAACGATACCGGTGGTTCTGTCTACCCGTAAGACCCATTACTGCGAGGCTTCCCTTTGATTCCCCCTTCCCCAGCACTCACAATGGGTGCAGGTGCGGTTGAGAGAGAGAAAAGTCCCCCCCAGGCAGATCAGTGAGCTGATGCGGTCCTTAAGTGACTTGAGCCTTGCCTTAATCAACTGCCCCTTAGGTTCACGTAGGTAGACGGACGTAGGTAGAGAAATAACAAATGGACAACTTCACCTCCTTGTCGTACTGCATTCAGTCATTGCTTGAAAGAACACCAGAAGAAATGATAGTTTGCACCTCAGCACCCTGTACGTAGCGCCCAATAAAGAGTCGCATCATCGATACCGTGTTGCATTGATTTTTACTCGCAAAGGCTGCTTATGAAGTCCTAGTGAGGCAATTGAACGACACTACCATAATAATCTAGGGAGCTGAAAGAGGAGGCGGAGGAGCAGAAGGCACTTTTTCGCTGCACTTACTCGCATTGACGGCTTCTTGTCACGCCATCTCCTCTTGAGCTTGCTGCCCATTACATATGCACAGTGTGCTGCAGCAAAGAAGTGCATGGTACTTTGCTCACAACTTTGCTTTACTGCCGTGTCGTACGTATAGACGTAGTGGCCCTGCTGAGTGATATTAACCATTTTCCTGCAATGCCTGGAGCAGCCAAGCGTATTCTGGGGAGATCTGACACTGAAATGAAACAGCAACAGTAAAAAAAAAGAAGATTACGGTATCTTCTACCTTCTATAAAGCAGACATTAGTCGATTCAAAATACTGAACACTGCTTTACTGCAGAATTCGCGATGTAGACACGAGCATCGCCCGTGCCTGCTTTCTACTCTTACAAAGCAAACTGCGCTGCACCATACTGTACTGTACATGCAGCAAAGTCAGCAGCAGAGGCTATAATTCTCTCCATCTGAAAATGAGAGAGAAGGGACCCCTCGTTATACCATTATGGCGACAATTCTACTACAAACAGCGAGGAAAAGGACGTTCAGCTGAGTATTTTTGACTGGCTAATCGAATGAAGGGCGAACAAAAAAGATCCATTCTTGCAATGGTTTCAGCAATAAGGAAAGCGTCGTCATCTGTGTGTGTGTGCGTGCGTGTGTGCGCGCGCATGTGTGTGCGTGCCCATGCGCTGCATCAGTTCTCTGGTGTGAGAGCATTTGGCATTCAGGAAGCGTCTTGCCGAAGGCGTGTAACAGAAATTGCTGCCGCCACCGCCATTGTGCCTCCTTAGTAGCCTGTCCTTTCTCCTTTTCTTTTCCCCTGCCAGTCTCCCATATCTGGGAAAAAGAGAGATAAATTGTGAGTATGACATACTATATATATACATAATGTGCGTCGGGTCCAACAAGAATGCATGGCTGGAGCGTTGGTACGTACTTGTGCGTGTTTGCGACGACAGTAGCAGCTTTTACTAAGCAGCACGACCACGTTCGTGCCTGCGTGCGCCGCCGCCGGGTACCCGTACACTCACTGCAGCCCATACGTCCTGCACGTGAGCACCGCTGGCGCCAGCTCACACCCTTGTTCCATATATGTGCGCTAAGTTACGCAAGAATGCCATCACTTGCTCGGATGGTTGAGCGCCAGGACGTGAATCGAATCGTTAGGGAGGGATAAAAAGTTTGCAGCATCGGAGATCGTACACGTACGCACACACAACAGTAGATGCCCCGTTGATAAGAAGACCTTCGCTGTACTCTTACATACTGCACGCACATGCAGTGTACGTGTGCAGTGTACGTGTGCAGTGTACGTGTGCAGTGTACGTGTGCAGTGTACGTGTACAGTGTACGTACACTGTGTACGTGTACATACCGCGCCTGACTGTAGGCAGCAGAGAAAAAAAGAGAAGAGACAAAAACTTGGCCTGAACAATCAAGGCCACCGGCCGGCCGCTGGAGCTGGCGCGGCTACTGTAAAAAAAAAAAAGACGCAATGCACAAAATATGGCTTACATTCAGCATTTCTTATAATCCTGGCGCACAGAGAGTCCGCTCTTTATCTTCCTGTCATTTCTTCATTCTCTTAATCTTGCCGTTGGGAAATTCTTACCCGCAGTTTTATTGGCCGCGATATGCCAACATGTGCTTGGGCTCGGTGGCTGTCTCCGCGGCCTCCCTCCCTCCCTCCCAATGAGTGAGTTAGGAGGCCTTATTCACCGCCTCCGAGATCTACCGCCTTTTCAACGAAGACCAAGGTAGGCAGGGGGTTTCTTGTACGCATTTACTACGTCAGCGGAAAAAAAAGTGGAGGCGGCGTCGGCGGGTTCGCAAAAGGCCTCTCTCATTCTCTCCCTCATTCTACTCTCTCTTTCTCCTCATTTTTCTTTCCCTCTCCGGGCCCTCCTCCGTGCTCTTCAGGCCGGGCTATCTATCATTTTAAGAGAAGATAGCGCCTTTTTATACTTATGTACTGGGTGTAGCATGAAGCAAGAGGAATGTTGTACTAAATCGCTGTACTACGTACCACATTAGCCCAGTACCAAAAGTATGCCAACTCTACTGGTAATGGAACTCTTGGCATACTGTGTATGCACGCTGTACACATAAAAAGCAGTGAGGGCCTGTGTGCATAGAGTGGAGTCCTCAGAACAGGCTTGGGAGTGAAAACTGCTTTCTCATGCGCGATAAGAAAACAAGAGACAAAAAGTAGTAGAAACTTGAGGAATTATGAATGGCAAATTCCTTCCGGAAACCGATATTGACTCAACTATGTTGAGGACAAGGTGCACAGACGGTACAGTGCCCTAGAGTGCAGCGCCTTGTGGCACAGTACCTATCATGCAGTGCAGCGGCTTGCAGCGGCTTGCAGGGCTGTACGCTACAGCACTGTGCACTTCGAAAGAGAAAGAAAAGCGCCCGTTGATATACAGTACGTGTGTCGAATAACGGAAATCTTGTTTCCTCGGCTCCTCATTCATATGCATAGTCCAGGGACCTGACGGCAAAGAAAGGACGGACACAATTAAAAATGTAGCACTCTTTCATATGTGCGTACACCTCACATATCGTTAGAACGTCTGATCCAGGCCATTTTCTAGAAAGGAGACCATCGAAATCCATATCCCTCGTGAGGAAAACTTCTGGAGAGAGCTCAAGTCGATACATGTGCAGACTCTCTCAGAATCTCGGCTTAACATGGCTTCTAGCAGCTTCTGCTATGTTCTACTACATTCTCCTCCTCCTTCTTCTCCTCCTCGTGCTCTTTCTCATAGTACGAACTTGCATTTCGGGCAGGAAATGGATGGCTTTTGAATGTACTTGCCAAACAGGAGAATGGGACCAGAATAGGTACGACTGTTGTAGATATGGGAACAGAAGTACGATACCTCGTAGATCGAGGCTCCTCTGCTGTCTCAGCAGGACTCGTGAGAAAAACAGGGTTTTTGTCTGCACTACCTCCTCGCTCGGTCTTTTCGATGTCATACGTCTGCCATACAACAAGCAGGCGAGGGACGAGCCTTGGAAGGTGTGCTCTGCTCTGCTCTGGACCAGACCCAAGGCCTCGTCTGGGCTATCTGGTCAGTTGAGTTGTGCTACATACACGTGAGCACAGCTCAGCACCCTGACACAATGAGTACACTCACTTAGCTGGCACGGCGAACCTGTAAGGTGACATTATTAATGATTCTCTTTTATACCACCCTGCATGATCCCCTCACATTTTTAGAGCATACTACCTTGGCCGTCATTTAAACTCTGCCAGCCAGCCAACCAGGCCAGGTTGACGCCAGAGAAATTATAGCTACAGGCAGATTGAGCTGGTTGCCGCAGACGCAGCATATATGTAGTCAGCCTGACAGGCCAGCCCTGCATTTGAGGCCCACGTGCAGTTACTATGGCTTTCTCCATTGCTGCCTCGAGAGGCTCCAATTTATTTTGTACCGCACAGCCAGAATGGCAAGCATTAATTATCACCGTCACCCAGTCACAGCAGCGCCCGTATGCCCTGCTAACACGATCTTCGCCGTACAAGATGTGGCTATTTTAAGTAGTCCATTAAGTGCCGCAACAATGCTTCTCTGTTCACCTCGAGTGTGGGGACAGCATAAAATACGTGCACCCTCCCAAATCTCAGCAGAGCTGAGGTCCAAGCGTCTTAAAAAGTAATGGTAAAAGCGGAGAAAGAGCTGAGCAGACTATCTTGAGTGTTGAAAGAGAAAGGCTGAATGAGCGGGTAGGAAAGCAGGCACAGCAGCCGCACCAGCACAGCCAAGGGTTTGAATTAGCGGGGGGATCAAACAGTGGAAGAAGGGGTCAGGAGGCGGAAAATAAACTTGCGGGACCAATCCAACTGTACGACGTACTACAAAACGGCCCGAGCTGTGCAGTAGTGCTGTGACCGCTCCAGCGAGACGAGACAAAGACGCAAAGAAACTACACTTATTCGGGAGAAACACATCACCCCACGAGAAGACTGGCTCTGGAGAGCAGTGGACTAAACAGGGGTCTGCTAAGCCTACCTCGTCCAGCCTACGAGTGCAACCCAGACCACAGGGATAATCACTTAACCCAAAGAGCACCCTTATTCCACAAGTCTTCCTAAATAAACTCAATGTGGGGCTTCGCCCATTCTGCGTGACAGGGGATAATGTCTTCCCCCCTCCTCCCCGCCACCACCACCATCTCCTTGCAAAGTTTAATCCAAGTCGGTCCAATGGTCTCGGAATGGAGGAGGCGAGATCTGGACGCACTGACGAATACGTCGACAGATCCCTGCCCCTTCATACGAGGACGTTGGATATAGCGATTAAGGGAACTTTATGTCCACACTTGAAGCAGTCCGTGACTCCACAGCATGCTCAACATGATTTACGGTCCCCCGTCATGCCATAACAGCAATACTTGTACCCACGACGACTTATGCATATGTAACGACGCTATCGCAACCTCGTTAGCAGAGTAATATCACCATACAGGCATTATCCTTCAGCTACGTATTTTTTGGAGTGTAGAAACATGCGTGCTTCTCCTCCTAAGCTCTGAAAAGCAAAGCAACTGAGTGAGCTTCTTCGATTGATCAATGACTCTCCCGCCTTTTTTGCCACAGGCCTGTTGCTAAAAAAAGCCGAGAAGTCAAACACCAAAAAGTTATGCCCAGGAAGCAAACATGTAGTAGGCATTACTATTAGGTAGCGGTACCCTCCTCCCCAGGGTTGGTCTGAGGTTATTATTCCCTCTCCAGCTCTTGGATGGTGAAGGTCATGTCACTTCCACCTACCCCCACCCTTTCATGTACCCTACCCTTCCCCTCCTGCTGGCGCCAGCATAAAAGATGTACGTACCCATGTATTATGCAACAGGAAAACCACGCCAAAGAAAGTACATGCATAATCCATGTCGTACCCCCCTCTACCCCCCCCCCCGTTTAAGTAAGAAATAAACCCTTTCTTCCTCTGTGCGTTCCCCGCTGGTTGACGTTGAAAATGTACCCCCCTGGCTCGGTTGAAGCACGGGTTGACACACACACACCCTCCCGCCGAATCCCACCACTTACACTCGTATGCTCTCCTTGGCATTTTGTGCAGTAGAAGAAAAGAAAGCACAAAATTTGGCATCGCTGCCTTTCTTTTCCTTGTTTTTCTTTCCTTTTTCCCTGGGGCGTGCGAGCCTTCACGGGTCCAGCTAATCGCAGGAAAAAGCGCGCTTTCTGGCGGAGGAGGACAGAAAAAACAGAGGAGCTTAATCGGCTTAAAACCAACACGCACACACGCACACACGCATACATACGTACATACAGGGGCATCGATTCCTTGTGGGTCTGCGCGTGGCATTATTAGGGCAGTGTGAGTGGAAAATTCTGGAATTACCTCACCGTATGTACTGTCCCAAACGAACATGAGACTGCATGCAATATTCATATGTCCATTGTGTCTACATGCCATGGTTTGCACATATCACGTCTGCCAGGTACTACACGCTACGTTGCTGTTTTTCCCCGTGGACAGAGTGTGCAAAATTTTGCAGACCAATCTTCGCAAGTCCGGAGATGAGAGTTTCAGTTGAATTAGTTCAAGTCTCCTACGCCGCTGGTGCCAAGCAACGTTCCCTGGCGATCACCTGAGCGACAAAGAGGGACTCTTTTGCTGTAAAGCGCAGCATCATAGTGGGAACACTTTCATAGGAGGAACTCCTCCACTGGCTTATCACCAAATAAATTCACGTAAAATAAGAATTCCTTCCCACACGAAAGGGGGACCTTCACAACCACTGACAAATTATGCGTCCTCGTCCTTTCGCAAACAAAGCTGGATTGGCAAAAAAGAGTTGGGCCGAGGGGAGGGAGAGAGAGAAATGAGGAAGGAAAGTAGGCATAGTATGTAGGCCCACTGCTACGGCAGCACACTGGGAGTAGAAAGGTCTTAAATAACGCCGGTCGAAAATGTCAATATTAGGGAGGGGGCTGCTCTATGGGGAGACCCTGCTGTTGGAGGAAAGTTCTCGGGTAGGCGAGATAAGCCCATTGGAGAAAGAAATTGAGTGAAAAGGACGTCCCCTCTCTTTGCCATTCTCACGACTGTCCCAGCTTGCCTCCCTTCACTTATGGTGTTATTACACCAATGGACGAGGAGTCCATGTCAATGATAGCGGGCAGATTCTTCCAAAAAATTAGCCGCCTGGGATGCCGATGTCAGCTGGAATCTCCGAACAGCCTTGCTACGTACGTCTGGGACTTGAAGTCAAGGAGGCAGGAGGATCAAGATTAGGTGCTGGTGCTGCGTGGACAAAATGCAGGATTGCGTGACTCTGGTGAAGAGAAAAAAAAGAGTGGAACGATGCAACAAGCCCAGAGACTGCGTCACGGCAGTCCGACCGGCTCGATGGCAGAAAACCATTCCCCGTATAACATTCCCCACATTACAGCATACTGCAACACGCGTGCTTTAATGCCGAGGTACTTGATATGTACTACGGCCTCGTTGCACATGATCTGCTCTCCGCTAGACACATCCGCGCACTCCAGTTAATCAAATACCTGAGCACAGACAAAGGGGCGAAACTCAATTTCAGTGGGGGTTGTGCGTGTGCCGTCGTATCTGCACGGGTACACTCCACGCAATGATGTACTACAATTACTGAGTGTAATGCACACGCCTTAGGGGCAGGAACAATATTAGTCTAGCAATCCGATGCGTCTTTCGTACCTCCACGTGCGAGAAGGCCCAAAAGCTGTAGGCACAAAAGATAAAATCGAAAAAATCAAGCACGACGGGTTTTTCTCCTCCTGTAAGCCCTCAGACCAAACGATGTCAACAGTTCGTCAACCTTGGTTGAAAGGAATTTCTTTCATGGATGACTACATTGTGTAATTCTAGGTGTCGGGAGTCTGAATAGAGAGTGACTGAGCCTTTGCGAGCTCCGCCTGCACCACGTATGTATATACATACAACGGCATACGTACGTACATTTCTGACTCATGCACAACTGAGCGTGAAGGGGGCAAAGGAGGCTGTCCCCCTTCTTTCTCGTAAGACTGATTCGCCCTGCCTTGACAAACAATCTCTTTTCTTGCCTTTGCAACCCGTTCATCGATCTAATCAGTGTCAGAACAGCCAGGCAAGAGGAACAATGCGAAGATTACGAAGCCCTGGCCCGCAGGCTTCTGGAGGCTGGAGGCCTAGTTTGCATGCCAGGAATTACAGTTACATAGTAAAAGCCCAACTTCATTCCACGCTTTCGTACATGTAGGAGGGAAGCATGCTGCTCCCCCCCCCCCCCGGAGGAAAAGGGGGCAGCTCCCCCGTCCCCAACGCCACACACGTTGCACTGCACACCTCGGGACGCCGGAGTGCATCCGTACTGCTGACATGTGCTTAGCCTCTTCGGCCCCGACCTCTGCATAGGCAGACAAGTCCGAGGGCCACACTGGTCTGGTGAGCGTGTGGATCGTGGCACCCATGCACATCACAAGGGAGCAAACAAGAAGGGACTCTTGCTTGGCCATCGCTGAGCGAGCGAACGAGTCAGCGAGCCAGCGAGTACAGCACATCCACCTCATAAAGCAAGCCACGCACCATGATTTTCTTCGTCCCTCATTTTTTCCCCCTCCTGTCTTTCCAGCGCCCGCTTGCTCTGTCCAAACGGGCTCACTGACCGTAGCAAGTGAAGGGAAAAAAGCCTTGGCTAAGCCCTAATCGCGGTTGCGCGCAAATAATGCGTGAGCGCGCTCATTCCACGTTCAAGAGTAAGTCTGCTCGCACACTGAGAGTCCAGAACGATTAGTGGTTGGGAAATGGGCTCGTCATACGCCAGCATGATGCGAGCGGCTCACCAAGTGGCGTGGATGCCAGTGATTTGGCGTGCTCTGCTTGGCTGTGCCTCACTGCGTGGGCGCGACCCCCGCTGCAAATTGGCGCTGCACTGCGAGCGCGGAAGCCTGCGGAAGCCTGCGGAAGCCTGCGGAAGCCTGCGGAAGCCTGCGGAGGCCTGCGGAAGCCTGCGGAAGCCTGCGCCAACCTGGTCAAAACGCGCCGCTGCCGGCGCGACTCGACTTACCTTGGCAGTGCGCTCAGTACTCGAGATCGCGCTAGTTCTACCCCTCTATGGTGTAGAATGAGCAATCGTACTAATAGAGGACCACACGGGAAGACGAAGATGAACGGGACAGTTGGAGGGCAGGAGGAAAAAAAAGGGACTACGTGCAGTGTGCTAGAACAAGAAGAAAGAGAGGGGAGAATGAGAAAGCATCCGCTCTGCTTGGGTAAGAAATGAGATTGGGGCAGCCGCATCTGCGCACATGTAGGTAGTAAGCATTACTTCTTTCTCGCACGCACTCTGCACTGTAGACACACACGGGGAGACGCTAACGTCATTTGTTTACCACCGGATCAGGTATGATGGAGAACAGAAACAACAATTGGGTTGAAGTAAAAAGAAAGGGCTCCATTGGCAGTGAAACAGACCGTACGGACAGTACAGCATTGAGCGGCCCACATATGAGTGGCGTGTACAGTACAGTGGACGCCGGCGCTGACAGGCTCAAGCTGGTGTGCACCAAAACAATTAGCATTCTTCAGCAGTCACTTACTTCCTCCTCGAAGCGTCCGCACCATTTCCCCAGAGACCTCTAAGCTTTGAGGAGGGGGCGTGAACCCAAATCGTTCGCTGCCTAAACGCACTCTCGATCGTCTATGTCTAGACTAGTCACTGTATTTACGTGTCTTACATTATAATACACTAGTGATAGTGCCCGGCGTTGCTGGAAATTATGTCTGGGTTGCGATTAGGCAATTCCTCTCCCCTAGACGAAGAAGCCTCAAAACTGCCAATGCCTTCCCGAGACTTACGTCTTTAGCAGCAAAACGATGGTTGCACCCAACTTTTTGAGCACCCCCATCCAAAATGTGAGGTGACTGAAACCATTACCGAGAGATGACGCCTCCTGAGAATCGTATGTACATTTCATGCCTAAGGGTACAGACCTGACGGTTCGGACGTGAAAAGCGGGTGCGTACAGTGAGCTATATGTACCTTGTACATAACACACTTTTGTCTGTCTCCCCTCCCCCGCCCTTGTCTCGTCCATGACCAGTGGACCGCCTTGAATGAAACTTGACAGAGGTGACGTACGCCTCCCTGGATTGCCTATATGGGGCGTTAGCCGTAAACAAACAATAGGCAGGTCCCGAAAAGGGTTATTCAGTACTTGTGCACCTAAACTTGCTCTTGGGGGCCGTAACCCTTGGGGTTGACTCCGAAGATATCGGATTCTTTTAGGACAATGAACTGCTCCTTAAGTCAACTGGAAGGAATTTCGCTCAGGTCGTTTTTACTCGGGTAACACACGGAGTTGAGACCCAGCGAGGACTGGGGATGAGTCCAAAGCAGGTTCTTGTAAAACGAAAGGCAACAACTTGACTTGTCCTTCACTTTAATGGCGCAGGTGACGAACAAATGACATTGGTAGACTTGACCTATCGCATCCTACTTCTGGCTACTCCTGCCAGTGCTGTCGGCGTTAGAGCTTTGTTGGAAATGCTGACGCTTGGTTTCTCCTTCAACATCTTTAGGATCTGTTGTACAGCCCATCTTCAGTGAATGATCTCCAACTTTTCCTCATCTCATCCATCTCCCACCGTCTCCTTACGGCTGCACCGGACAATTTAGAAGATACATACCCTATACACTCGGCGACAACAGCTTTAGCACACCCCGGCGCCACTTTTATACCTAGATAAGTCTCTTTTTTTATCCCTTCCGACAACCATTCTTCCTTCTTCAGTGCGATCGTTTCTGTTCAGATCACGAACACACAGTGCATTGGTGTACCGGTATAGTGTTGTCTACAAGCCGGCCCCCCCAAAAGGTCGCGAGCCCAGCGGGCTGCGGGCCAGTTCGGCTCGGCTCGTGCGGGGACCTCCAGCTTACGAGCTACTTTGCCAGCCGGCTCCTCCGGCTGAAAACGGGGTTGAGCAGTTCGAACAAGGCCATTACGACAATACTGATTTACAAACCTTGATTCCCGATGATCCCTCCCCTCAACTCTTAAGACCCTCCTATACAAAAAAGCAACCCCAGAAATGGACGGATTTTTTTTCCACAAAGCTCCAGGTGCATAAAACTTCTGCTAATCGCTACAGGTCATGGTGTTGATCACGGAAGGAAAACCAGAATTGAAATATAGTGGTTATAACTGTTGTCCTCCGTTCTACTTTCTGCCTGCTTTTGCACTGGACAGTAGTTGAGTCAGACAGACATACACACCCTTACATTAAATATGGCCCTCGCGTTTTACATAATGTATGAATGCATGTAATATAATGTATACATATGGATACGTGTGTATGTATATCATTGAGATCAAAGAGACGAACCTGACTTGATGGCAGCAATCATCAGTTCGTAGCGGTTTCTGCAACGTTTTCGATTACCCCAACTTGTGTTCAAAAACGTCCATTTTTGGGTTGTTTTTGGCACGGGAGGGTTTTAAAAATTAACGTTTTCCCAGTTGTTGAAACATAGAGCTTCTTTTAAGTTCACAAAAACGATGCTGCTATGATCATTAATCGATCACTATCTAATCAAAGGCTGCTGGTGCACTTTTTTTTCCCGAGCTTGGCTCGCCAGTCGAGCGGGCTCGGAGAGGAAAAAGCTCTGCTCGGCTCGAGGCTCTAAAATCCGGCTCGTAGACAACACTAGACTTGGGCCCCGGGGCGGAGAGCTCGTATTAGAGAAAAAGGAGAGAAAGGAAACAACCTACTTAACCAGGCCAACAGTAGCGTGCGAATCAATGGGTCTCATTCATGCCATGATCGCTTTGTGTACGTACGTATGGTGCAGTGCAGTGCAAGGCAGCAGGCAGTGTATATACGAACGTCGCATGGTTTGGTAGCTTTAATGTTCGTTTTATGTCTCAAAAGTTGTCAGGCTTCCAACACAATTCTAAAATATGTGAAAGGACTTTTGGTTCACGTGTTTAAAAGAAAAATTACTGATGATTATAAAAAAAATCACTTTTTCAAGTCCAAATTTTGACTAAAGATTAAGAAGAGTTATTTACTAGTACTTTATTCAGAATATCCTTCTTGGGAAATAAAATTTCCGGTTCAGGCTCCTCAGATCAGCTCCTCCAACAGCTTCAGAAGCCCTCTTCTCTGGGCAGCCTTTGCAAGGCCTAGCCCATTTTTGGTAGGTGGAGTCAAAAAAGTTCTTGATCCGGGTCCCATTTTACATGAAGCCCCCATACACATCAATGTTGCGGGCGTATTTTCCAAAATTGCCAAAAATAGGATCATCCTGATATACTTCACAGCATGGACACGATCTTTCATATCCATTTGACCTTGTTCACGAGGCATTTTGACTTGGTTACAATGTACGGATCAAGCTGATTATTGGTGAGTATTTAGGGACATATTTTATATTCATTTTAGTACTAAGGGGTCTCTGATTTCTTAAGTTGTCTTTGGCCCACATACTTTTGAGGAATTTCCATTACATCCCTTTCTATTTCGATCAAGTTTAATCCCCCCCATCAAGCTCTGAACTTATCTTGGCACGAACGAACGCCAATTTTTGCGCACCTTTGCATGAGTACTCACCAAAAATCAGATGATCCGTGCACGGGAACATGGTTCATGAGCTCTTTGAACAAGACCCAATGGATGTGAAAGATGGCGTACGTTCATGCACTGCACGTCTGCTCTGCTCCGCACTGCTCCGCATTGCACCGCAGTCGTCGAAATGCATCTTGCAGTGAGTACAACGAAAGTTTTGGTATCATTCTTGTGACCCGTATTTAAGCCAGCTCTGACACACTTAGCTACATGTACTGCAGATTTTGAAAGGTCGGCAGATCCAACCATTTTTCAACTGGGTAACAATAGAAACAGCTGGAAGTGGAAGCTACCAGCCAGAATCGAAAGCATCGTCGTCTTCGGCATTGCTCCAACCTCATCTCATTCCGAGCAATAGGGACCCATATGTGAACTGCGCTGCCACCCCAACTTGTCCGCAGTATATAAGACGCCCATGCACCGGAACAGTGCAGTACATACAGTTGGTTGTACATGTTTTGTGCATACGTAGTGCCTAGGAGAAGACGTTCATGTATACGTACGTACGAGTATGTACGTAAAATTTCGAGAAGTGACTCTGCTGCATTCACAAAATCGAGGTCAGCGAAAGTTCTTTGTACGAGTACATAATAAGATTTACCATCGACGTAATAGTACGAAAAAGCTATTGGAATTTCTTTTGTGTTAGGATGTCATTGAAGACTGCTTGCGACGAAGACGCAGCAGAGATTGGCTGAGGGACCTATAAAAAGTAGAAAGTTTTCTTAATGTACTAAGATTAGTCTTGACAGTTTTACTGAGCTAAATTTACATTTCTATTGCTCCTTAATTGTGAAATCTTTGTCAATAAAACTGGCTTGCCAGGCTCATCTCAACGGGCCTATAACAGATACTGGCAAGGAAAGAAGGGAAGATGAAGAAGATGAATACAGCCTCTGACAAGACGCCTCAGATCTCGGCTCAGGGGGTCCTTTGATCTTTGTGGTACGGCCTCCCACAGTCGGAAAATGAAACTGGCAGAATTTGCTGATGGTGGTTTGCTATGCAATGACGTTCTTGCTATGTAAACGTTTTACGGTGCTGCATACATACAGCTCTTCTGTACATGTATGAGGCAGCCGCACACACTCCAGCTGCACACGTAGCTGAGAGTAATCACGATGAGCTCAATGGGGCGCCAGGACATCAGCGCGTTACGTGTCATGGGTCCCCCGCTATTGGGGTGAGCAAATATGACCACTTGGAACACTTTCTCGTGTGTCCTACATAATTCTCGTTAAAAGGTCTTACGGCCTCGTGTTCAAATACATAAATTAGTTCTCATCGCAGTCCCACCGCAGCAGTAGAAAGCCTCAACACCTAAGGCTCATTCACAAGATGATTTTCCCTTGGTTGTTGCACCGTCTTGACGTCTTCGTCTCTACCCTTTTTTCCTCAGCTCCAGCCAAGTGAGAGATGGAGAAATGAGACGTGGTTGGAGCTCTTTTACTGCTAGACTTTCATTGTCGAACCGATGCTGGCAGGCGACATCAGACACCACCAGCGCTTCTGCCAAGAAATATATAAACAAAAGTGGTGCTGAAGATGAGACGGGATCGATAGAAGAGGTGATTAAGGTAGTCAATCCGTGTTCTTCCACCGATTTGCACCGCTCAAGGAGAAAAGCGAATACCGATACTTAGTTGATCGGAAATAGTACGAGATGCACGTCGTTAATATGCGAGTCTGGCTGCGCATCCTCCCCGCACATTGACGACATGCATGCCACGCATGTAAAACTGCCAGTATAATGCACGGTGACGACACACGCGTAGGATCGCTATATGAATAGTTGATGCACGTCATTCAAGCGATAGTTTCACTTTTTTTCCTTCACAATAGGAAAGCATCGGTTTGAGGCGGCAAGTCAGTCAGGGCAATCTCAGCGATAAAAGCGAGTGCTTTCACTTTAAAGGCAATGCAAATGATGGCTGGATCGTAAAATGCAGAATGTAGACATGACTGATAGAGCCGTCACAGGGCGAGGTTACGACTACATTCACTTTAAGCTACACACGTTCGTCAGTTGCGCATGCATACACGTAGAAGTTACGAGTACATTGCTATGATTCGGTAAAAGTTGGCATACGCAGTAAACGTGTACGTTGGGAGGGATGCGCGGCCTCTTCGGAAGCTCCTGCTAATACAGTATTTGTGATTGGTCACCAGCAGAGGAAAGGACAAACTTTCTTCACTGCGGGCCAAACTCGATTAACAGTCAGCAGCCGAGGACAGACAGTCCAGATATATCGTACGGTTCGTATCTTACGCTCATGTGTATGCCTTACCTTTTCATAGACGTATTGGTCGAGCTCCTCGACGGGCCTGCCCAATAGGTTGGGCGGAAAAGGCTCATACTTGGCCGGGAGCTGAGCACCGTCGGCCAGATTGGGACTGCGCTTAGGCAGAAAACCATAGTCCCTGATCAGGTTATTTGTGCGGATGTTGATCTTCTCGAGGGACTCTCTCGTGAACGGTCGAACCTCGTATTGAATACGAGGTCGTCGAGCGGCCACCGTCGCGGCCTTAGCAACGGCCGCGAATGCAGTAGCGGGACGAGTGATGTCCATGATCGAGCACTTGCCGCTCCTCAACGAGGCTGGCGGCGGCGGTTGCGTTTGCGTAATCGAAGGCTTTTCCTGCGTCGGCGTCAGTATTACTGGTAGGGGAAGTTGGTCTTGAGCACTGATGGCGGCGGCGGCGGCGACGGCGGCGGCGGCGGCTGGTGGCTCAGGCTGCTGCTGCGGCGGCTGAGGCTGCTGAACGGCTCCAGCGACGACGGTGATTGTGTTGGCATCTGAATGACTGTCAGAAGCTGCGTGGTCGCGGAAGCCTCCCGGCTGCTGCTTGCGGCGATCTCGGCGAACAGCGGCGATTCCCGCGGCGAAGCTCGCACGTCGTGATACACTCATTACAACATGGAGAGGCAGAGGCGGCGGTGTCGGTGGCGGTGACTGTGGCGATGGCGATGGCGATGGCGATGGCGATGGCGATGGCGATGGCGATGGCGATGGCGATGGCGATGGTGATGGCGATGGCGATGGCGGTGTCGGTGTCGGTGTCGGTGTCGGTGTCGGTGTCGGTGTCGGTGACTATGGCGATGATGATGATGATGGCAATTGCAACGGCGATGGCAATGGCGGTGGTGGTGGCGGTGGCAGAGGCTGGAGCTGAAGCTGGCGGCAGCGTGTGGAGCTGCTGCTGTTGCGGCTGCGGCGGCAGCCTCGGTGATGACGAGTGTTCCAAGCTGCTGGTGCCGCCCGCGTCGCGGCACAGAACGACTGAGCCGCAAAAAGCTGCCGTTTTGAGTTTTCTTCTCGCCTGCCTTATTCAATTATGAAAATGCCATCACCGTCTCCTCCTCCTTGGAGAAGAAGATGCATCGATCGCTTCTGGTGAATCGCGTCATAGTCTCGTTCCTACACACTGCTGCGTCCGTGGGCCCGTCCGTGGGCCCGTCCGTCCGTCCTCCAGCCGTCCGTCCGCCAGTCCATCCGCGGATTCGTCCGTCCTTGGGTCGATCTGCGCAAGGTGTGCGTGCTCTATGCAGGTTCCTGCTCGTCTGTTCAGACGGCAGAATGGGTTGAACCATCAAGTCTTTTCCGCCGATTCCGTGTGCTTAGCATGGGGTAACTTTCGCTCTATGTAGCACTTTCCTCTTGTTCCTTTTTTTTACCCACTTGAAAGAGAGCCTTCTTGTTGCATGCAGCAGAAGCAGACCCTGCCTGGTCTCCGGTAAAGGACCTGCGATAGCCGTTTCTCCCTATCTGATTTACGTGGGCTTGCCTGAGATCTTTCCCTCTTCTCTCTTTCTCTCTCAGGCTGCTTTATGGTGGGGACAAGGAAGGCCTCACACCCACACAGTCTGAAGTAACAGGACTGCTGCGCACACACGTACCCAGTTACACGTTTTGTAGTGCGCGTCGAGTTTTTTTTGGCAGCTAAGGCCTTGTGCAAATAGCAACGGAGGTGGGAGGAGCCTTCTGATTCTTCTTGGCAAAGGAGAGAACACGATGAACGACCTGCTTCTTCCTCAGTTTGAATGAGACACTCAAAGCTGTTCTTTCTTTCTTTTTTGAGCTTGATATAGGTCAGGGAAGAATTGGCGTTGCGGTTTCTGCTGCTAGAGAGAAAACCAGAGGAAACCACGAGGAAATATATTACCTTGCCTTTCCTGAGGCAACCGTCAGAAGTAATAGCAGTAATAATAACTATATCCGGATACCCCCATTGCGTCCACTTGACCTTCCCTCCTTCCTCCTTTTCCCCCACTCTCTAAGGCCGCTATTGTGGCCACACGTCTGATCTCCGAGAAAGCAATGCCAATATTGCCGTGGCTGCCGCCTCTGCTGCTGCTGGAACCTGTCTCTTAACCATTTCGATCGTGGATTGGCCGCCCGATGCTCCGGGTGCTCCTTTCCCCACTGCAATGACAACCATCACTGGGCTCACTGGGCTCTTCTCGGTTTCACCCTTGCTCCTCTTGTGTGGGCCAGCACCTATCTATCCACCGATCTATCCGGGCAATTGGCGGCTTTTTCGGTAAGTAGCAAATCCAGGCAACTGATGTGGTGATAGCTGCACCTCTACCACGTACAATGTAGACCTACGCTCAGAGTATTAAAAAAGTGGCGAAGAATTCCACGGTTCTGGCAGTGAAAGCAAAGACTTTTTTCACTCTCATGAAGTCAGAGGGGCGAACGTTGATTGGCAATCAAGTGAAAGCATGATCAAGATCGTAATCTCTATTGCATGTTCAGCTTGAACAGTTGTTTTCCTAATATTTCATCCTTCAGTCAGAGTCTCTTTTTTTCCTTGTATGAAAAAAGAAGATTCCTCCGTCAAGATGAGAACATCCTGCCGACCGCTAAGAGACGTGTTGTAATTGCGGTGAACTCTCAGAACTGTTGTTCCGGTAGGTGTGAAATTGAGATTCGTCTGTCCTACGATTCCGCTTCCCAAAGCTGGCGAAAAATCGAATCGCCAGGAAATAATTAAGAACATGATTTGCAACTCTCCGAATCCTTTAATACTCTGCTTGTACTTGGATCAATGTAAGATGGGTTCGTATGTACGCATCCAAAAGTCTCGATCCGACAAGATCCTCAGCTATCCTAACAAAGTTGTAATGTTCCGCGACTACGTTGGGTCGCAGTGATGGGTCTCTTAGAGGGGAGAGGGTAATGACTAGCCTGTGGGCCAATTGCGATGCCTGGATCTGGCATCCCAACCGATTTGGTCCTCCCTCCTTGCCGCTTCAGTGCTGCCACGTGTATCGGTTTGTGTTTGTATTGCTTGTATATATATGCGTCTTTTAGTGTGTGTTGTACTTGTCTATGGCACATGAGAGCAACTCGGAGAAGAAAAAAGAGTGACTTTGATTTGGGGTAAAAGCACCAATTTGGTAAAGGGTAATCGGGAATTTGGCGTTTCGCTTTCACCACTCAACTACTTGGAGAAGTCACAGAGTCCTTGCCAGGGGTTTGTTCGTCTTGTCTTTCCCTAGCACTGACTCACGTATAGTACAGTTCACACACGGACTGGCAACAATTAACAAGTGATACCGGCGAAAATTCTTAGTCGAACCACTTAGGTCATTCACACAACTGAGTTGTTGTCTTGCTACTGCAGTCAGCTTAAACAATAATGAATCTATGAGTATTCTGCTCCTCCGCCATCGTTGTCGCTCACACAACACTCCGAATAGCCGCGATCAGCCTCGCGCTTCGACTGAACTGAACGAAAAGGCCGAGGATGAAAAAGGCACAAGGAGAGAAAGAGAAGCTTTGCTTCGTCCTGCGCGATCGTCGAGCTCGAAAAAGTCCCCACGGCCGGCGGTCGCGGGCCCAAATACGGTTGGAGAGGAAGACGTGGCTTTTCTTCGCGGGCGCGCGTGTCAGAAAGAGGTGGTGGCGCCGTCAGAGGATATGTAGATACTCATACATGATACTGCTCTGTACGGCCTGCTGCATGTGGGCATACCGTGGTGTGTACACGGCCTTGCCCAAGAAAGTGAGGAGAACTGCAGCAGAGGTGGGAGAAGGAGGAAGGAGCCTCGCTTTTTTGAACCGAGAGAGAAGGAGAGCGACCTCGGCACGAAGTACAAGAAGGACGAGGACGAGGAGAATGAAAAGGAGGAGAACAAGAACAAAGACGAGAAGAGGAGGAGGAGGAGGAAGAAGAAGTCTCTCGTACCAGGCGGGAAAAAGGACCCCTTCTTTCTTAGTCCGCGCTACTTTCTTGCACCATTTCCACCGGTCTGGAGCAGCGACTCAGCCGCTGAGCCAGTGGGCGAGTGAGCAAGCGAGCGAGCGCCACATGCACTCACTCACTCTCTCGACCGAGCACGCGTAAGCTGAGGTGCTCACCCTCACCCCCGTCGTCCCCGGCTTAGTAGCACTACTGCAAGTTGGGCCACCAGTTCTTTCTCCAGGGCTTTCACTTAACCGACTCTCCTTCTCCCTCCCTCCCTCTCTGCTCTGGGCTTCACTGTCGGGGCCTTGGGGCTGTGTGCATGGCTGAGTCTCCCACCGCTGCATGGCTCGCCGCTCGTTCTATCATTCAGTCAATCAGGCCTCGGTGCTTCCCTCTACGAGTAGGTTCGCGTGATCTCCGGGAAAGACGCCGCCGACGCCGCCGACGCCGCCGACGCCGCCGACGCCGCGGCCGACGGCGACGACCTTCTCTTCTTCGTGAGGAGCCCTCGAGAGCGTGAGCCAGAGCCAGAGCGAGGGTGAGAGCGAGAGTAGGAGAGTAGGAGAGTAGGAGAGAGAGAGAGACAGACAGACAGGCACAGAGAGAAGAGGCAACACAGATCAAGTCTCTCCCTCTCCTCCGTCTCCACCTCCGTCACCGCCTCCGCCTCCGCCTCCCCCACCGCCACCGCCACCCTGCTCACTTGGATGCGTGCGTAGTGCCAGCATCCCACTACACAGCACGACATGGGTAGAAAGTGAGAGTCGTCTTCCACTACCTCGGAGAGCAGCTCGATACACTCACACACATGCCTGCTTGCTCCTCGTAGAGCTGAGACTTTTGCAATTCTCTCTTTCTCTTTGAAATCTCCTTCGACGTGATTTGCATGGGAAGCTTCACGTACCCATCGCCCTAGTCGAGGAGTGAACCTGCTGTTAAAAGTTTCCTCTAGTAGAAAGAGAATGAGAGCAACGCAGACGCAATAATCTTGACGTCTCGTCTTCCTCCCTCTTCCACAGAGCTCCTGTGGGGCCCAGAATTATGGAATTGGTGCAGAGAAGGAACTACGTACGTATATGCCCACATTATGAGAGTCCTGTAGTACATCTTCCTCAACTCACTGCAGACTTCGCGAAGATGACATAGTACTGTCGTAATCGTTCCTACGACGAGAAGTTATTTCGGGTTAATTGAGTACATTCACCAGAGTCGGACACATCGTGTTATGCAGAATTTATCCGCTATAACAATTGAATGATTCTTCGTCTTGCGTACCAATTGACTTGACGTAGCAAAGCCGTCTAGGGTACCTAGGCGGAATTGTGCTGCCGTAGCCTCGGCTGTCTGGGAGCAATGACTACACGGAGCCAGCTGAATGCACCATTTATTGCGTGCGTCCGGCCCGAGTGTCCCAGGCAGTTTGATTTGATGCCATCTACATATGTAGAATTGACGAAGATTTGCATAAAACAATCGATGGGTGTATCGCCCCAAAGCTTTTTTGTACGTCTGTGCACGCATGAGCTCAAGAGCACGAGAGATGGGTCGCCTGTCAAGATTGCTGCGCTCTCGCAAGAAATATGACCTTCGCACAGTAACAGGCAGCACTGCACGGTGGAGAACGTGCCATTCTGAAATGGCAACAAGCCTATGCAAGCCTATTGATGGGTGCAAGTGCATCTAGCTTGTGTCAAGGTCGGCCTCAGCGTCTGAGCTCATCTTCTGTCGATGCCCTGGTCAGCATTAATTATTTCTCATCCAGCGTCGGTTTTACAATAAAGCGAGGTTGGGTGAATTTGTTCTCGCAGCTCCCGATCGGGGATCCTGCGTGGGTGCGCATGCGCGTCGATGGGGCCAGACGGACCAGCCGTGACCAGTTGAAATGGGGAAAAGGTTTCGTAACGACGTTGGCAACTGCATCCACAGACTCATATCTAGAGATGACCAAAATATGTTCGGGTGCAAAAACGCATCCTGCATTTGCGATACCCATATAATTCTTTTTGAATTGCCTCCAAATAAAGAAAAAGTCAGAGAAAAAGTGCTCTGCACTACAGGAACATTTTCCAACTTGGTCGCTTGGGCTTAATTTTGGTATTTTTTCCACATTTTGTGGACGGTAGCCATAGATCGGGACCCACAAAATTGGACCCATAACATAACCTTTTCCAATGGCAACGAATTCCATGGGGATGGGCAGGCGCGAGAAGGACAGGATGGGTTGATCACAGATCCTCTATTAGATGAACGAAGCCTCACGGGGCTGCCCAGGGGAAAATGGTGTGGACGAGCAGCTGTTCATGGTATATGGAAGTTGTCGACGCGCACAAAACGGATTCTTCCACTGTAAGATAGACAGGGTGGACCAGAAGTGACTACCATCGATTGGACATCCGTAGCTTGACTTCTACAGGACCTAGAGAGACAGGATTGGTGGCAATGGAAAGAGGAGATTCAAAACCTTCATAAGAACAGAAAAATTCGCCCAGACTCAAATTTGGAAACTGTTTTTGAGGGGTTGAAAAGATTTCCAGGCTTTTGCCATTTGGAGAATTCTTCCAAAATGCATAGCTTCAACTAGGACCAGCGGGTCTTCTGTGTCCAAATGAGAGATGAAGGGCAGTTTGTATGGCAGTTTCAAGCTGAAATGGACAATGAAGTTCCTAGTATTGCCAGTCCAGACCACAAACACATTCAAAAACCATTGCTTCCCATAACTTCAATAAATTTGCCACAAAAATGATAAAAAAAACACATTTTCAAGTTTTAGCCTCTGCCAGGTCTGATTCATTCAGGTCTGAGGTTGGCTTTGTTGATTGGCACTACGGTTGGTTTTTTTTTTTTTGAATATCCTCTTTCCATTGCCACCAATCCTGCTTCTCTAGGCCCCGTGGAAGCCAAGCTATGGACGCCCAACCGATGGTGCCCATTTCTGTCAGCTACCCTACCCTGTACATAAGGTGTACATAATCTTAGCTTTTATTGAGAAAAGGTTCATCCTGGCATGGTTTGACTCAGACTTTTTTGCTCGTTTGTCAACAGCGAAATGCTGCATTAATTAGTTTGCATAACCATGCTTTCTTGATAAACTCATTTCTACCTTCATTTCATGCTATTTGGACATGTCTCAAAGTTTCTTCCGACGAAATATTTCAACAAATTCACTTATGACGGAAGATGCGAGCACAGTGAAGTGCAGCTCCACTGGATGACCTTGTCCTGGTCCTCACCCCAGACACAAGAGACGAGGACTCTTCTGTCCGCCTTTTTTTGTTTGTTGTTCTTCTTCTGTCAGCTGACGCGTGAGCAGCGCTAATATCCCCTTTCTTTGGGCATCCCAGCCTAATATAGTTGATGCACTAGAGCTACTAGGTGCGCATTGAGCGTGTTCGAGTTCCTACTGGGTCTTTCAGGATTCTTAGGACTTTTTTTTTCAATTTCAGATCAGTCTCCAGAATCGAAATAGATATAGGAAAACCTTTGTTTTAATATTTTATTACGGATTTTTTTCAAAGGTCTATTGAACGCACGTCCTTCAGCGGCAACGCAAAGTTGAAGTGCTTGTTTGGGAAGAGCAAGATGTTAAAAACTGTCCTGGGCATCGTGATCCACCCAGTGCAGTATGATGAAGAGCCGGTGATGCGAGTGCCTTGATCGAGCTCGGGTCGAACCTACCAAAAAAAATGACTGTTAGTGCGCAGCGCCTTTTCTGACCTTTTCTTTGAACACTGTCTACAAACGAGGGAACAATGAGCTCTCTTTTCAAAACGTTGTTTCAGATTGCCCTAAAGGATAATTGGTCCAGGGGCAAAGGTTTTCAAGCCAATATTAGAAAAGCAGTATGAAAAACACTTGAGGAGGATCCTTTCCCGCCCTTCTTCCTCCGTCACGGTAGAAAACCAAACATCAATCTTTTTATAGATCCAATGGATATCAACACACCATGAAGGGGCGAGTCACTCGCATATTCCTCTACTGTACGCATTTCCTTTGCAGTTTGGCTGAAACTTAGTTAACTTTAATGGCGTCGTTGGCCCGCTACCATGAAGATTGGTCTCGTGAAGAACTCTCCGGATCAATGGCCATGATGCAACTGTACGAGACTCACCCAAGTCATGGACCATCCGTGGAAAGATTACATAATCATAAAGCGCGAGGGCTGCATTTACGTGTGTGTGTATCTGTTTCCATCTTTTGCGAGGCCGATGAGAGCGAATCGCGTGGTGAGCACAAAGCATATGGTGTAAGACACAGACAGACACATGCATAGGACATTTTGCCATTCTTTCTACCCAATGAAGTGGGGAGTGCGAAAGCGATAGTTCTCGATAAAACGATATTTGTCCGGAATCCACTGCTTTCCTGACATTTGTTGGTCAACACCAGGGACAGCACTAAATGATACTTTTCCTGGTTTAAGCTGTCCTAGTTCTTGCTACTTTTGCAAAAAAAAATAACTACTTGTTCCAGAGTCATCCCTAGAGCCCCCTCTGCCAGACAGTCACGCTGATGCTCCTTTGGCTTTCTCGGCCGGACAATTGCCTACATTCTGACATATTAACATCGACAATCTTTCTCTACTAAAATCTGTACTGGCAAGGGAATTGGAGTCCCTACACCAGCCCAACTTTGAGGCACATGGCAGTAAAAGAAGTCCAACCTTTGTGCATTTCATTTTGATCGAATGAAGGCATGTAAGACTTCGGAGTGTGAGGCGAACCAAGATAAAGTTGTTAGTCCATACAAGGATATGTAAGTCATGGTGACTCGAGGCACCACTCTCAACTGGAGGCAACCGACCGCCGTACACTGCAATTGTCCAATGAACAAGACTGACTCTGCTTAGCACCATCCCAGCTATGGAGCTACAAGGGGGGCATTGGGGTGAGCAACACGAAACTTAAATAGAAAGACGTAAATGTTTTCAATGCTTTGAGGCCCACGAAGAGCTTGCTCGTCAAATAATATTTGTAAGAGCCGACCCACCTCACCTGCTGAAGCTCATCAGAAATCGCAACCTTTAAATTAATACTCGTAAATTGAACTTTTTTTGCACGTTTCAAGATATTCGTCGTGATGAAACTGAACAGAAGGTTGCACCCATAGATAAGTCCAGCAGCGCGACTTATTTCACGCACCTGTGCAAGATAGCTTATGTTACATATCTTGACGAACAACAACACATCATGAAAAAGACCGCACAACTTATGCAGACCATCATACAGAAGTATTAGGGCACCACCCTGTCGGAACGGCGTCATCATGAACTCCAACGAAAATGTAGCCGGATCTTAGGGATGACTTGTGTCTCATTTCTGAATTGTCTTTTGACCTAGATTGCCTGAAGACATCAAAAAGTAGTCAAGATCACCACAAATCTCATCTCAAGAATTCGTGCTCTTGGTGCATCGTACGATCATCCCAGCCTTGACTCTGTTCTCCTCAGGCTACGACTGCTTTTGCTTGGAAAGCACGTCGGTGTTGTTTTGGGCTCTACTGCAGTCAAATGAAGAAGATAGCTCAGGATAATTGACTACATCACTGACACAGAACAGTGAGTAGTCTGAACCACCACATCCAGATGATGAGAATCCTGATGTCACCTTGTTAACTGATTCAAGTGATCACACGGGACTGGAACAGAGTTATTCCTACTTCTATGGGCATGGTGCGTTGTCCCTGAGGAAAAAACATCCTTGCTTTTCGGGTGTGCCTGAACCCTTTTTTGTATTCTATAGGACTGTTGTTGCTGTGAGCAATTTCTGCAGGGAGAAGAACTGCGTGCATATGCAAAACTGAAACATCTTGACATTGAATTTAAACGTGAAATCATTAATTTAAACAGGACATTGAGTATGATATTTCAACTTTGTGACAGCTCATTTTGATGCTACAGTGCTGTTACTGTGTCTCAACCTTGTAATAAACGTTTGCTCACGTATGAATCAGTATTGCGTAGTTTCCCCCCACAGAAGTAACACTGATTTAGTGAAGCAATAATATGACGCATGTTTGGACAGATGTCGTTCCCTACGAATATAGATGGCGCGCCAGTCGGCGTATCGCTCCAGCAGTCTAGCATCTCTGGACCCCTGATGAAAGATTCCACAAGCTGACAGCACCCTCACACCTGCAAGCTGGCCCTGCACATAGAGTTGCCTGCATCGTATGCGTGGTAGCTTTCACATTTCCAGAACGTGGCCAATTTCGACGGCGACTGTTCAAGCCTAGATGAGTCCAGGCCGAGATGACTCCTAACTGGACCTTTGCTTGGGTGGCAACTGACAGAAAATGGCCTAGGGAGTGTCCAAGGGATGGCGTTGGCGTCGTTGCCTGCTTACCTCACCCTCGTCGTCTGATCGGGACGACATCTAGCGCCTGACGTGCAACCAGGTCTGCTTGTGCGCGTCCGGAGCGAGCGCGCTCACCAGCAAAGACGAAGACTTGTCCGTTGATTCCTTCGGTCTTTCTTTTTCCACGATCAGAGACTCCGAGTCAGAGTGTTGCGAGCGGCGAGCGCGAACGTGCCCACCTACGGTAATACTTTGACGGTCGCGGACCATGTGAAGGAGGTTTGAACCTCTACATTACGGACGTCTGCAGTAGTGCTGTGGTGATCGAGAAGCCAATCCAAAGCCTTGAGACAGCTGCCCAGAGCATCAAGGAATATTTCACGAGAGAGACAGCGAAGTAAAAGTCGGACTGCTATGAGCAGCGAGTGCGTCAGTGTTACGTGAGAGCGTGTCAGGTCTTGCCAAGGACCGTGATCGTCGTCATCGTGGAGATGGCCGAGCTGCTTGTGGGATCTCTTTGGCGGCGCCGACGGCGGCGACCTGGCGGCGATCTCCCGCTCGTCCTCATGCTGAGGGTGGGCTGCATGGCAATGCTGTTGAGCGTGTGCATCGAGGCCGGGTCGGTCAACGACTGCCAAGGGGTGAAGTACGCATACAAAGACCGAGGCCTAGACCTGCGGGACGTACCGCGGCAGCCCAGACAAGGTAGGCCTGAAGAAACTCTTGACTTTTGACGTGACAGCTCAATTTGCTCACTTTTCTCCGTCGAGTGTACGAGTCTGAAGTAATCCCCACTTTAGCCATTTGGATGCAAATAAAGCTTTACGAATAAAGCTGGCGATATGACTGATTTGCGAAGCATAACATCAACGGTGGGAGTGACTGCGAGCCTGTGTGCATATAGGTCAAGTGCCTGCAAGTTGTCAGAGCTTTACAGCATCCTTCTCATCGAGCAATTATACCGCAATGCTTAAAGAAACGTGAAGACATCAAGTTTGCGCAGCCCTTTGTCCAGGCAATATTGCCCAAATCGTCCCTTTATCTCGCAAGGCTACAGAAGCTGTCGTAATTCACACCGTGACATCAGGCACATACGTACGTGAATGAAGAAGCCGATGGGAACGAAGAGGTTGTAAATTTTAGTAAAGCAGTAAAGCTCTTCAAACTACTGTTTAGATAAACAACTATTGTACCGTCGATACTGTCGGTTTTGAAGTTTCCACGAGTGGGAGAACATTTGCCATATGCTAGTACATAGCGACGTGTGTGTAGACGCACACTCAGGCTACGTACGTATGTGGATATTGCTAGGTAAGACGAGTGACATTCGTCAAGGCTGTCTGTCAGATACGTTTGTAATAAGGCAAAACTAACGAGTAACAACAGACTTTTCACTCCTGCTGAGTTTTTGAAAGGAGTCTTTCTCCTACTTCTGCTCTGCTCCGATGCGATCATGCAAGGCGAAAAAACCCTGCAAGTTCTGCAAAATGTCAACACTGCGAATTTCTCAACACGCGAAGGGGTGGAGGGAGGAACCGCAGTGGCTGACTGAGTCTGCTGCTATGATTTGTGGAAAAATGACCGTTTCTTTTCTGCTGCTGTTCCTGTTATTAATCGACAGCCTCGCTCGTTCCTGAAGAAATGTGTTGACAACCCAGTTTCCCGGCCTGCTCAGTCGCAGCCCTACTGATAAATCTGCAATGTATCCCACTCACTTGAAGTGCTACTGATACACAGACACAATTCTTTTCGGGAAAGCGCACGCACTGGGCAGAAAGTCTGCACACTGAATGCTCCAAGAATGTGCACACTTGGCGCGTCTGCAGCGAAGACGGTGTGGCTGCAAATGCATCGTACGACCTCGTTGCTACACTTTTCGTTGAGTCGAGTTAGTGGTTTGTCCGTTCGCGGTTTCCCTCATTTCCTTCATGGAGAAGAGAATCTGAGAATGGAAGAGGGTGCTGCTGGTACCGCACTTGACGACGGTGGCCGCGAACAACTGGCTATCAATAGGTGCCGCCAAATCGAGCCAGCAGCAGCCACCCATTTATTTGAGCAGACGTTGATTTGGGCGCAGCAGAAAAGAACCACTTGATAGTCAACTGACCAATTTTCGGGACGCTGCAGTCTCGGCAGATGGCTGTGTAGACCCAGCTCCTCCGTCTCTTTCAGAGCTGAGAGGAATATTGGATTGGTGTAGCTTTTTCTTCTTCACCTGCATAAACCAACCCATAAGTGACTCCGGTGGAGCTTTGGTCATCTGCCAAGGTCAGAGCTCGGTACGCTTCGGTATGTGCAGTACGTGTAACTACTACGTCTAATGTCGGACTGATGTGTAGTGTACTCAGTAATTTACACCAGTCGTAGAGACGCCGATGAAGAGAGAGTCACTCTCTCATTACCATCGGCGCTGTCTTTTTCTTGTACTTGCGGTGGGAGAGAGAGAACGACCGCTGAGACTGGAGGAGAGAACTCTTTCATTAGCGCGGAATTTTATCGCACCAAATTGCAGACATTTGAGCCCACCGGAGGAAGTGATCTTTCCCTCCCCGTTCACACCAACGTCGTTGTCGTCGAGTCTCACTTGCTCAACGCGCACTGGAGTACTGGGAAAGTACGTACGTGCAGTACTTGGCCTAGGAGACTGGAGCATTTTCTGTCCGTGACAAAGAGAAGAAGTCAGCGAATTCGCTGCAGACAGACTAGTCCGTCAAAAAGTATTTTGCACCCTCCTCCTGTCATGTACTTGTAAGGGTTTCTGCCATGTGGGAGAGACTCGCGATGTCCGTGACGAATCTCGACCGTTTCGTGGGTTTTTTTTATGCCCGCACAGTGCTCCGACTTGGCATAAAGGCTGCAGCTGCGAGCGGACTCCTTTAAAGTCTGCAAATTTGAATTGTTGTACCTCTCTTACAACGTACGGACAAGGTAGAGAAGACGCGCGAGTAATTCCCAAATCGGCGCTTTTGTAGGCGCACTTCAAAGTGCGGCGACATTTATGCAGCCTTACTTTGGTGGTCACATGACAACCACGATTGCTGAGCAGGAATTCCGGTCGGGCTTAAACAGTAGCCAATATCCCCCTGGTTTGAGCCCCCCCAAATGTGGCCAGTGAAGCGTGGATTTTTAATCACCTCTCGTTCGAACGTTCTTACCTGAGGGAAGGGTCAGAACATTTGCTCCACACAAGGACTGCAACGTATGAGTTGGTAGACAACAAGCGAACACAGATTATCGACAACAATCGGGGCGCTGTTTTCCCATCGTCATTATCTTTTCCAACGGGGTTTTTCGGCCGCCGTAGACGGTTGGAAGAGATGTGAATGCCCAAGGTACTTAGCGAATCATTCTGAGTGGAGGATTTTCGATGCGTGGCGGTCGATTTTTCCTCCAGCAGGTGACGCGCGTGTCTTTTGGGGGTCACTTACTTTTGTACTGTATGTGTGGGGTGGGTTTCGAGCGGAACCGAGGAAATTGGGCAGAGGAGGAGGGTGTTTTTCGGGTAGGATATGAAGCGGACACAACAACCAACCTCTCGGCAATTATTCACGGATGACTGAGCGAACTGGGAGGGAAATGGCGGACGGAGGTGATTGTGGGTGCAGGCGAGACTCTTCTCTTTCTCCTCCGGCCCGTTCTGTTTTTGTTCTTTTAGGGCAAGTCTTGACACCAAACACAAGCGCAGAGAAAGGAGACATTCAAAGGCTCGAACGATGCAGTCAGAGAGTAAAAGAGGCAGTCAAAACCGCGATGCTCATTCACTCCTCCCACGTACGAAGCGAGTCTAAGCCTCACTTTTATTGAAGCTTTTACTGGCGATTTCGAAATGCAAATCTCCCCTTATCAAAACGCTGTACGGTAATCCCGGAGTCAAGCAGTTTGTCACACTCGTTCTTTTTTTTTTTTGACCGGTTCGCCCATTGGTCACGGACCAGGGTAAGCATGTTCTATTGTGACTTTATAGGGGAAATTTGGGGCAGGCCGTCGTCATCTTTAGTTTTCTGGGGCGCTCGTTAAGCTGCTGCTGGGATTTTGGCTGCCTTTAATTATATTGCTGGTACGTTCTACGTGCTACAGAGGGGTATGATGACGCCGTCATCAATGGCTTCTTGGTCATCTTCACGGACGTCACGTTGAGTGGAGAATATTCGTCCGTCGGATGCTTCCTTCAAGCTTGCAAAGTCTTGTGGGCCATCGTGGTCAAGGTGCAGAGAAATCTTTTGCTAAACCCTCTTTTAGCGACCATCGAGAAGCCAGACTCATTCTATAGCCTGTGGGCTAACAAGCAACAAGAATTAAGTAGGCCTCAAACTCGTGCGGAGGAACTGCGAGTACTTTCTACCTGTACGAAGCATAACCAGAGACGTAGTGGGAGAGAAGAAAGCCTTCAAAGCCACAAGCACTGCGCTATCTGCTTCTTCGAGAGGGCTTAGAGGAGGCCTCTTTTTTTAGACGTTATAATTTAGGCCCTGCCGAAAGCAATTCCTGGGGTAAAAAGTGAGAGTCCTCTCAAAGCCATCCACTGTGTAGTAGTGCATCCACCTCGAGGAATACTGTGTATAGCTTAAAGGACTACGGCACAGGTACTGTATGCCACTTATCTGAAGGAAGTATCGCGATGATGGCGGTGGAAAAAAAGTCGTTTGCAAACTTTGTCCTTCTCTGCCGCTGAAGCCGAGGTTATTTCCTCTCCCCCCCCCCCCCTCTCATCTCAGCCTCGGTTCTGCTGCCTGAAGTGGCTGGTAGCTCAAAGTTTATGATTCCCCTCCGAACCCATTGGCTGTCCATTGAAAGCGGAAGAGAACCTACTATTGCTGCCTATTGAACGTTATAGAACTTTCCTGGATATCAATATGACAGTCGACAGCAACCAAGCAAGCGTTATGGGCGGAACATACACATGGCGGAATGACAAACGTGGTTCCAGCGGCCATCATTCTCCCCACAGCATTGCAAACATGGACTAGAGAGATTGCATTTGCAGATACACACCATTTTTATTTACTTAAAGAACATGTAGCATCCTCTGACCTTTGAAAGTGCAGCGTAATTCGGTGGCTCAGCAGCGTAATGCCTTCCCTATAAACAGTTTGGAGGCCACCTCGATGATAAGAGAGAGAAAGTGCATACTACGCAAATATACATGCAATTCGTCCACATACGGACGAAGCTTTCAAAGATGGCTTTTTAAGCGCCAAGGAAAAGCCAGGAAACGGAGAGAGAAGCCTCAAATCTCGCATAAATATTATTCTAGCCTGTCCTGCGGCCACTGGCGCGGCGATGGCGGCTACAAGGCGCAAAGGGTCAGAGACGACGGCAGCAGCAGTCTTATCACCATGGGAGGCATCAGATTCAGGGCTGTATGCCACTTTCTATTTATCGCTTTTCCTGCGGAGGATAAAGATTTGCACAAAATGCCGTCTGTCTCCTTCAAGAAGATAAAATGAGCCAGATTCAGATCTGATGACGTCCAGCTTTGAAATGTTTTGACATGTGTAATGAATAAGTGGGTCCCCTCCCTCCCCCCCAAAAAGAGAGCTACTTCTTCACATGTTAGATGTCTTGCTCGGTCCGTAGGTGACAGGAACCTGCTTAAGGATGACGAATCAGGTGACACGTGCTCGCTCACCCTGGCTGCTCTGCTCCGTCAAGTACATACGGACACACCTGCGTACTTTTAAGGCTGAACTACATTAAATCGCACGAGGAAAGAGCAACGTCCAACTGCCAGATTGACTGTTTTTTTTGACAAGACGTAGAATTCGACACTTCCAGCTCCTCCACCTCCCCATGGGCATTGTACATTGGACGTTCTGTACATATGCACATGCCGTAGACCAAAGGTGTAAATTTGCTTAGGAGTGGAGGGTCGTAAAGATTACGCCCGAGACTTGTGGGTTAAGATTTCTCTGTTACCCGGGGAGGGGGACAGAGGGGGACGGTTTTCAGTTAAGGGGGGGGGGAGAAGATTAGCTCTGTTTGACTTGTCCTGCATGTGCTACACTGCACACTTCAAGTGCCAGATAGACATGTGAATGGTTTATGGGGGAGGATAAGGAAACGAGGGGACGACGGACAGACGTAAAGAAGAGAAAAGGGACCTCATTTTCACACATGTGAACTGCTTCATCAGCCTCGTTTTCACAGCTTTTGGCCTCCAGGGAAGGAAGAAATGAGGCGGAATTAAAATCGTAGACTCTGGAAAAGGGCGGTCGTTATCACTTATCATTCTCCCCCGATTCACGGTTTCGTCAAGACTGCGACGGTGTCGGATTTCACAGGCGTCGATGCCGCGAAGAAAGTGCAGCTCTTGCTAAAACGCCGCCAACCGCAGCTGCCTCCTTCACCATATTTTATCGATCGAATACTTTTCTTCAGTTCATAAATATGGTCAAAACTCGTGCCCCTCCAGGTCCTGAGAGGGAAGGGTTGCTGTCACCATGCATCGATGGCGTCTGGCTTTCCTACGTCAACGACACGCACGAGACCTTTGACTCAGAATTGTCTCGCCTGCTGTGACTTTTTCTTGGCACAAAGAGCAGTTTCCATTTGATAGGGGAATGCGTCGTCTGGCACCTGCCAATGCTTCACAACTGACATGACCACTCGCTATCGTTGGCGACGGGGTGCGGATGTCTCACTCACCCCAATGGGGAGGCCCTGGCCCTATCTGCGCTACTGTGACGCCGAGTTTCATGCCCAGCAGCCTCGAGGAGAAGCTGATCAGATGCACAATCTCTTCTCCCCCAGGAAAATCTTTGGCATATCGGTTTTCGGCATTGAGATGGGTCAGTGTGAGGGAGAAGAGAGAGCAAGAGATTTGTTTCATCGCCACCCGCTTCCTGTGCGGCTCTTTTTCTTTGAGCAGACGCCGCCAGAAGGAAAACCAGGCCGAAGATTAAACATCCGGGGCTGAATAATAGGAAGGGGGAAAGACTGAGTTGTGAGTAGCGACGACGGCAGCAAAGATAGACATTACCGAACACTAATGGCTCACAAATCATGTAGGCAGACTAAAGTTGGTGAGGCTAATAGATGACACATCCATGCTGGTCGGATAGACCTGACAGAGAGAGAGAGAGAGAGAGCTGTTGTTTGAGTTACCGAAGTTGTCAGTAATGTTTCATTCCTTGTCTGAAGTGAGCAGCTGGCCACGCTCTGGATGGATTTGAATGTTGAGGAGGCGTCGTCACGCGTGCATTCACTGTTGTTGCTCTTCTTCCACGCATACCTAATGCCATACATACCACCGTAAGGCCAATGGGGGGGGCAGTGGGTGGCAATGATGCTAGCTAGATCTTGGCTCTTCCTTGATAGCTCACCAATTCTGCTCGATATCTTTTGCATTGTAGTTTGCAGGTGACGACGCTCCAAAAGTTCCTCTTTTTCAAAACTTTAGCGATCTGGCGTTGGAACATTTCCTCCACTACAGCCATGAAAGTCAACACAGAATACATCTTCTAGTATATTGTACTGCAGAAGGAAACGTCTTCTCAAGTTTCTCGAATGAATGGACAAACCGAGGGAGAAAGAGAGAAGTTGGCTTAATAGAAGCAAGCCTAAGGTAGTTAATATGCAAGGCTCTGCAAGGAGAACAGATTGACTCACCAATGGGGCGAAAAAGCGCACCGCTTTGCTCAAAGAAAAGGCAACAAATATTTATGTTGTCGTCGCACTCTTCTGTACCCGGGCGACAGGAGCGATAGGAAGAGAGGGTGAAAGATGAGGTACCCAAGAGATTTGCTGGAGCAAAGCGAGAGCGAATGAGTGATTCCAACAGTTGAGTTTGACTCAGTCTTTGTGAATCAGCGTAGGTGCTTGTCCAACAAGTCTGATGAGCATTGACTCAGTCCTGAAGGATCACTGCAGGTGCTTGCCTAACTAGTCCTTGGTAAACTACCTTCCTCTGTCTGTCGTACCTATTAAACGGTCAAAATCGCAGGTAGTGATCGTGTTGGTTGGGTTGTTTTGTCGGCTCGTCCATTGTCTCCTTGCCTTCTCTGGCTGGCGGCGTCTTCATCAGAGAAAACGCCCGCCCTGCCTGGGACAGCCATGCAAACACACTTTGGGGTGGGGGTGGAGGGAGGGATCCTTGCAAAACTTGATCTTCAGTTTCATGTTCGTTCTTCCCCACCACGTGTGTGCATTGCAAAGCGTACATTATCGTTTCTCTTCCTTATCCCCCCCCTCCTCCTCCCCTGTGGGGAAACATGAGCTCTGACCGTCGGTCGGCTCATCGCCTGAGCTCTCGTTCCATAGATCAGGATTCTTTGCTGTTGGTGTTGTTCACCTTTTTCTCAGCAGCAACAACCATCCTCATTATCGCTCCTTGGGGTCTGTCCTCTGGCTGCCTTATGTAGTCGAAGCTTTGGTTGTAGCCGGCTCGTTACAAAAAACTACTACAGATTTCTCTCCGTCACAATTTCTCTTGCTTTCATGAAGATGACACAAAAGGAGAGAAATGTTTTAAGTAGGCAGACAGAAAGAAAGCGACGAGTAGTGAGCTAATTTTAGACGTGTTTCCTTTTCAGGTAAGCAAGCATCTCTCTTTTCTCACTACCATCACAGCGGGAAACATTCTCGGAAGGAACCTGTGAACCTGAGAGCTTAGAAAGTAATGGGATTTTCTGATGAACTAGGGAGTGCGCGCACATTCTTCTGAAATGGCGTTGTCCTTTTGCTTCTGTTTTCATTGCAAACTGCATGAGCAGAGCCCCAAATATGAGGCGTCTCAAATGTACATGGACAGAGAGAGAAGAGGCATTTATCTGTCAGTGCGACAAGCTAAGAGTTTATCTGGAGGCAGTTCCGTGTGCCAGCCAGCAGCATTCACTCACTACCACTGATAGCTCTGAGGTAAGGGCAGAGAGAGAGAGAGAGAGAGAAAGAGAGAGAGAGAAAGAGAGAGAGAGAGAGAAAGAGAGAGAGAGAAAGAGAGAGAGAGAAAGAGAGAGAGAGAAAGAGAGAGAGAGAAAGAGAGAGAGAGAGAAAGAGAGAGAGAGAGAGAGAGAAGACCACATTTGGACTTGCTCCTTGCTTGCCCCTGCCAGTGACCCCTGTGTGTGATTGGCATCTGCAGGGGTAGAGAAGAAAGCTGCACTAAAAGTTATTTAGCACCTTTCCTCTTATCGAAGCTTTACGAGCGATCGACAGTTAAGAGGAGACCTGGCCGGGACCAGCTGGACCAGGCGGGCTCGGCTCAGAGCCTCGGAGGAGCGAACGCAATTACAGAGGCATAAAATGCGTGCTTCATCGCCCTCCCTAATTGCATCAGCTCATTGGACAGGACTCACGATACTCATTCTCGCCACGAGTTTGTTTATGAGCGGGCGCCCAAGTGTAACTGGTTTTATGCTACTCTGTTGGAACAGATTGTGCAATCTGTCTCCTCGTCCTCTCAGTTCAGTTAGTTTAGAGAAGAAAAGCTCCAGATTTAATTCTTTTCGTCCTCCCTCCCCATTATTATCCTTCTCCTTCGTTGCTCCTGCTCCTTTTTTTCCCCTTGACCGCCGCTGCCGACCGACAGTGCCAATGTGCATTCGAAATTGGTTGTTGTGCTCACATAATTTAGCCGGAAACTATCAAAGAAAGAGAGAGAGAGAAAAAAAAAGTTTTCAGCTCGTTCACGTTGCTCCTCTGCTGCCGTCATTAATCCCCCAAATCTGTCCACTTTTGCAACCACCATGTTACTATTAGGGACAAAGAATTGCTTACTTTATAGAGAGCAGCACAATATTTAATTCCTTTTAAGACGTCAAGCCCTCCCTCCGTCTGCAACGACGACAACGACAGCGACGACGACCTCTTTGTGGCCGCTGCAAATTTGTGACCATTAGACTATCTTGAGGGATTCCTCGCAATCCCCGCCTTTTTCCTCTCCTGCATTCCGATTCTAATGGTGCCTCTCTCAGACGATGACAGCCCCAACCCCCAACGGAAAAAGATACTCTTGTCCATGTAAATTGTAATGCTGGACTTGAGGTAACTATTTAGGATTGCAGAGGGTGGGACCGTTTTCAGCCTGATTTAAGTCATCCGCTCACATCACAAATTTATCTTGGTCTCCTCGACTTTCACCTACCACTCCTGGACACGACGTGGTCGTGGTGCTATAATAAACAGTGGTCGTCCGAAAGGACTTGTGGGCATCCAGTGTAGCAACCGATGGACGGGGAGAAGAAAGAGGAATGTAGACGAATTCAGGCCAGATTTTAAACCGGAGCAAGCGTATCACTTTGTCATCTCTGCTGCTTCTCTATCTCCACATTGTTCGATGTGTTCCTTTTTCTCATCATCGCTGACATGTCTGCCTATATGTTACATTGCTGCATTGACAGGGGCTCCGACACACGCATTCAAACAGGTTTCGTGACGACTGTCGAACGTGTCAGATCATGGAGAGAGAGGGTGGTTAAGAGTCTCACATCAAATGTCGTCAACTTTGCTGCCCGAGTTGCATCGAATCTACATACATACCGGGTGCCACAGCCGAATCGATCAGTTCAAAAGGACAACCCGCGCCATTGTGTTGGGGGGGGGGGCGAAAATTCAATAACGTTTGGTAAGGAAAGGAGGGACAGGTACAAATAACCCTTTTCCACAATGTACAGGAAGCTTAGCTCACACAGTGTCAAAGCCTTGCAAAAATGCATCCAAAGAGAGGTCATCCTTTAGCTTCTGTGATAGGGTGGCCAGCCCGGATTGTTACTGAACTGACGCAAATTCTTCACTAGGCACAGCAGATGTGCTCCAGGACCCAGATCTTCTTGTGCCTCAAGGAAGGGGTGCGATTTTTTGTGCAAAAAAGACTCTGGGCCATCTTCCAGCCCAGATTTATCCTCTTGGCTGGACTATATTACCTGAGGCAAAGTAGCTGACTTGGCCGAATGGCTGCTCCTGATAACTCACTCTCTGCCCTGCTGCATATGGTCATTGTCTCCATACTGAATGGGTTGAGAGTGCGATCGACCTCATTGGGCCCATTGTCGAATGGCATGGTCACAGTTTGCGAGCTAAGCTTTCTGCTTGTCGCTACATCAGTTATTTGTCCCCTTGTTTCATAATTTTTTGAATTTCCATTCCCTTGGCCTGCACAAAGATGCTCGATTTGGCTGTCGCACCCGGTACATGTCCTGTACATCAGTAGGACAAACTGCATTTCTGCGATGCAGTGACGGCGTTTATACTTCAATTATTGAATTCTTGGAAGACGAAGGAACTGTCAGCAAACGTCTGCTTCAGTTGCATTCCCTGTCTGCACCACTTATTTGACACATAGACATTATGATCAATGGCATCAGCGCACAGTTACTTCATTCGTTCGTTCGTTCGTTCGTTGGTTAGTTTGTACGTTCGTTCGTTCTCCGCAGTCCAAGCATGAGTAACTCACGCCGATTGTTCAGTGCGATACCTCTCGTAACTCTGTTTTGAGCTTCGCCTCGTTGTGTTGCTCTCTCCTCGCCGTGTTTTGGATTTTCGGGCGGTAAAGCAAAAGATAAGGAATCTCATCATCTCCGTGGAAAAAATGCGACGAGGGATGATGATAAATCTTGCAAATGACTTTAAAACCATGGGTCCGTAAGAGTCTCCCTACGTGTCTGGCGTTCGCACCCAATGTTGATAAATGAGGACGTCGAATAAACGAGGCCAAGGGCCTCGCGCGTGTCATGCGCCTGCCTGTCTGCCGGCCGCCCGGCCGGCCGCCCGGCCCGCTCGGCTGCCAGCTCTGCCCGGGCACAACTATCGATTTCCCGAAACGCCGATAGAAAATGTAGTTCTACAGAGGTCGCGAAGGAAGTCCCGTCTGCCTGAAGGAGAAAAGATGTGTAGAGCTGACTGACTGACTGCGCTGGATACCTCATTTCTTGGTTTCAATCTTCTTACTCATGCTACAATACTCCCGAATGCCGTCGGCAAGGAGAGGAAAAGGGCAATCTCATCATCAAATGGACTTTATTGCCCCGCAGAAAAGCCGGACAAATGCAGGAGGAGCAGGGGGTGATTCAAATTCATTCAAGAACAGCAGCCATCCTTTTACTATTCAATTTCGAAGACCGGGATAAAAAAGTTGCTGTTGCCTATCGTCTCTCTCTCAACTCAAATGCTTTTACGATCGTTACAGCGACAAAGAATTCCAACCCTCCATCCTCTCTCTCATGCCCTCTGGGCTGAACCGTAAGCTCAGCCACTCCTCTTTCGCTCTACTGTATCTGCCGGGGGTTGAACGAAGGTGCGCAGACCAAAATGACATGAATGGGGAAGAAGGAGGAGAAGACGGAACGAAATATATGTATTCGTTAATCATGGTTGTCCGTCCGTCTGTCCGCCCGTCCGCCCTCCCGCCCGCCCGCCAGCCCGCCAGCCCGCACGCTCCGGCGGGTCAGTTCACGGAGGAGAGAGGAGATTTCTCCTACCAACTGTGCTGCCAATTACCCACATTTTCCAGCCATAAAATCCGATCTTGGTCGCACCCCCCTCCAACCCCAGCCTCAGCCTCAACCCCCAGCCCAGAGGGGTCTGCAATTAAACTTAGGATCTTACTGAATTCTATCCTATAATGAGATCAGCTAACATTGAGGAGACGCTCACGTCCGTCCCATTGAGACGGGGCACAACCTTCGGCTCTCGTCGAAGTCTGAGCCGCTGACAGAACATCTTTTACGTCGTTCTGGCCTGCTGCTTCTTCCACCTGTTGAGCGAGGCCCAGCATGTGGTGGCACATTTATTTCGGCCTGCACGGGAATGGGAAAATGGCAAATTCAAATGTGCTACTTACTGCCCCTGTCCGCCCGCCGGAGCCGAACCAGGCTCTTGCCGCTCCGGGTGCTCTATCCCGCCGTGATTTTTTTTGACTCTCCACCAAAGATACTTACTTACCTGGTCGCTCACCGAGCCGGCAGCCAACCCAACCAACGGCCGTGGCGAAAAATTGCGTGTGTGAAGCCAGTAAAAGGGGGTTATTAACCTCCCGCACAAAGACGCCGCCCAATTACTCAATTACCGCGCTCTTTCCCCTCCGTTCGTCTTTCCGAAACCGCGCCCTAATAAAAATTTCTGCGGAAAAACCAGAGATGTCTCGTGATACTTTTTGTTTCTTCATCGCTCCTCTTCGGGTCTTCCTACGGACCGGGTCTTTTTCCCATCGCAGTCAAGCTTACACATGAGCCCTCGCTCAATCAACATTTTAAACGCTCACGCCCCATTCAGTCTCCTCCTCCCTGTACGTACTGCATATATGTGTATAGTGGTGTTGGCCCCATTCGAGTTTCGCTCCATTCGAATGTGGATCGAAAGTAGTCGGATTCGAACACAAGTGGAATGAAATCCTGACTCGATCCGGCTTGTACAAGAAGCGCACCAATTCTGAGCTGAGACATGTTTGCATAGTCGCTGTCCAAAGAGAGGAAATGTGCTTTTTACTTATTCAAGAGCAAAGCCGAGCACCCAACGCGAATCTGAGTCCAAGTCACGAAATACAATCCGAGTTGCGCTCTGATTCGAATCCGATTCCAACACTACGGGGTCGAATGTACGTCTCAGACTCTCCACTGAAATCTACATTACAGCCCTCGCACGTACAACAGCCATTCCTAGAGATTTTGGGGCAATTTCGTCTCCGAAGAAAAATGGTTGGCCGGGGGGGAGGGGGGGAATTAAATCAGCGTTATTATGACGCTGCCCATGCTTCTCACTGACCAGCTTTGCCTGAGCTTTGCTGCTCATCTTCGCCCCTTCCTTCCAAGTGACTCGAGGCGTTAATTACAGGATCATAAAGCCGAAGGCTGACTTGACTGGGTCCAACCAAGTTGGAGCTGCTGCTCTTGAGAGTGAAGAAGAAGTCGCATAAAGCCAGCGAGAGGCAGAACCGTCCGCTAAGGAATTGTTTTGGAGTCTCTTTCTTTCTTTCTTTCTTTTTTTTTGCTTTCTTTTGCTGATGAAAATGTTCAGTCCGACAGAATGAATGTGGTAGTGAAGGTGCACAAGAAGAGTTGTGGATGGAGCTGTCTGTATCATGGGCGCACAATGTTTCCGAGCACAGTCCGATAGTGCTACTTAACGTCACCTGAAGTTCCCGAAGCCATTCTTTCAGTAACGGTCGTACAAAACACGTCGTCTTACTGATCTTGTGTAGATGCATTCACGGGATTCTCGGCCAGACTGGGAAAATACTTGGGCTATTTTGATCGTACGAGGAACTCAGCGTCCGTGGAATGAAGGCCTCATACACAAGCACACGTCGGACGATGGGTATTTCATTAGAAAAAAAACAAGGGCTTCCCGTCTCCTGACTATTTCAACTTCTGGCGGATGTTTAAGAGGGTTTGGATGCTATGTCTGCGTGCTTTGAGTTTCTCAGAGGTCGACCTATCTCAGTGTCCTCCTTGATTAAGAGCAGAACTGCTAATAGCCTCTCAGCAGTCGACCCCGGCCCCTCTCATTGTTTCGTATGCGGCTTTTGCCAAAAGAATCGACGGATTCCTTCGCAGGAAGCGCCGCCGTTGGAGTCGTTCAAGAAGAAGTGATTCATCATAATTAAGACGCAGAATCATAGTGGAAATTCTCACCAGGAGTGCGCTACAGGCGTGCATATGAAGTAGCGTACAATGGCTTGATTGCCCAAAGTTTCGCTGTTTTTCTGGGTCTGGCCCAGGAGTTGAAGACGCGCTGCGTTCACAAACCGCACAGCACCGTAGCGCACGTCCGAACGATGTCATGCGCGTACCTGCACTAACAAGCCACGCTGGTGCGCGTGTACTTCTTCACCGGGCAGATCCCTATTATGTAGATAGTCAAGTTCAGCTACTAATCCTCTGCTTGTGCGCTTGTTTCGTTCGGAAAATCGTGCTTATCGCTCTTCTCCATCAGTAGATATCATCCAGTTGCATGGAACCATTGTGTGGCAGTAGAAAAAGTAGCCCAAGACTTGGAATAGTCCCTAAGTATGTAGACAAGGGACTCTCCGATCTCTGGCGATAGCGCTGCCCAAATGCTGCCCTCGTACGCACACACACTGGCGAGCGCGAGTGAGTGCGCGAGGATCAGAGAGGACAAAAAAGCCATCGCAGACATTCTTTATTTCCAGTTATGTAGTGTAGTGGCCGGGGTAGGTAGGTAGGTAGGTAGGTAGGTGGGTAGGTCAGTGATTGGCCAGGCCAGACATAACTCATGCAGCCTGGTCGGTTGGTGGGAGACCTGTTTGATGTACGTAAGTGTGTTTAAGGCGCTTGCATGTAAGTACGTGTTCAATGGCGAGGAGGTCGGAGGTTGTGCTGAAAACGTTTCCGCTTATAGCACAGCTTTCTGGGGTCGCTCATCGACAAAAGGAGAGGACGACGTACGTATATTCCTGCACCCCTTCATCACTCCAGGGTTCTGACAATATCAAGATTGAACAAGTTTCAATCGGTCATCCCTTTACTTTGCGGGGACGGCGGCCGCCCGGGGACGGCCGCCCGGGCGGCCGGCATCCCCCCCCTGGGGGCCTTTCCCAATCTGTTCACGACATCATACTACACAAGTTTCTGAGGGGAATGAGGAATTGTGCATCTCCTCCTGCTGCCGCCCGGCCGCGCTCCAACAGAATTAGTTGCGGCGCATACTTTCAACCGGGATCAAATTCCCAGTTCGACAGATGGTCAGCTCCATAACTCGAATGGTCTCAATTAGTGTGTACGATCTCTGTGTTTGCTCTGGTCATGACTGCTGGTGGAGAGGACAACAGTGGAAAACGGTGAAAAACAGGTGATCGAGCGAAGACGCTTCGTCCTTCGCCAAGGTGGGATTAGCAGAATCTATTTTTGCTCAGACACAAGTTCTTCATAATCTCCTCCGTCACTTCCAACACCGCTGAAGTAGCAGGCGGCGGCGAGAGAAATTACAGCTCAGGAAAATCCCTGGGAAGAAATAACTTCAGCTTTCCATTAGCGTGGGTTGTTTTTTTTTTCTCTCTACGTCCGCTGAGCTGTGCACCTACTGCGTGCACGCTCAGTTCTGTGCTGTATGTGTGCGGTCGCGGCCTCGCTGCCCCTACCCATTCCCGATTCGTCGCGGCCGTCGATGAAGACGTCCTCATGCGTATGCGCGAGCACTTTTTGGGCAGCTGCAACGGCCCAAAAGGCGGGGGGGAGGGAGGAGGTGTCAACTCCGTGAATGCGCGTGAGCGACTGAAAGCGGACGACGAACGTTTTGTTGTCTGGGCTGTCCTTTCAAGGAGAAAAATCAATGGCACTCTACGTGCACATACGAACGTGCTACACGTACTGCACCACGTTCATGACTTGGCGGCTCCTTACTTCACTGTGGCTGCAGCAGACTCACAGTGGGCAGTTGACCAGAAGTGCTGGCACACCCAAGTGTGCGCTGAAGGCAGTGCATTTTCTACCAAGCGATTTTCCTCGCCACATTTCTGCCCATCATGTTCGCGACTTGTTCTTCAGAGGGGGTCAAAAAAGCTTTGCCAGGGGTCCTCGTGGCCTCGTCGCCAGCAGCAAAAAAAAGAATCCCAAGATGGGAGAAGAAGCTCTCCTTTTCGTTAAAAAGATTTGTGTGAACAGACCACAAAGGGCGCCTTTGTGTGAGCTGGCCAAAGCCGAATTCTGCGTACGAGACCGTACGGAACCGTATGGAAAGGAGCTGCCACGTAGGTGGGCTTGACTGATGCCTCCTCCACTCTTTTTCTCAGCCCGGCGATTGTCGCCAGCATTAGCATAGATAGGAGCGGCCATTGGAGACAATTAAGGTTAGGAGAGGAGTCAATTTGCATTTTGGGGAGGGAGAGAGAGAGAAAAAAAACGGCTTCATTAGGCAGACATTTCCAACCGGTAGACTGGGACCAGACCGGGAGCCAGTGCATAAGGCAACAATGCTCTCCTGTCTTTTGGAGGAGAATCCGCAGCGTCCGCAGCTCCCAAGCAGTGCTTCTCAGGCTGATGCCGTTGGATTGATGCCCCTGTCAATTAAGCGGCCACCCCCTCCCTCTTAAGATCGCACCGGGGCAGTGCAGATTCTTTCAGCGCTGCACTGGTGCAGGGAGGGGATTAGTCAGACTGGCACTCTACGACCGCGTCGGAATTGCAATGCACAGACTAATAACAACAAGCCGCTCCGCTCGTTGCCATTAGTGTCGTTCACACTGCCAGTGCCAGAGCATGGGTGGCGCTGGCACCACACATATTGAAGAAGGGGAGGGAGGTGAGCGAGGAGAAGGAAGGGGCGAAAAAAAAGAGCTCCTCTTGCACAGGAAGAACGCGAGATAGCATCATCAACCGCGAGTCTAATGGCTTGACTCACTCCCTTCTAATTTCTTGCTTCCCTCGCCTCACAGTGGGTTTCTCAGTAAAGAGCCCACAAAGAGTGGATTAGACGGCAATTAATTGTCGTGGGTTTTTTCTGCAGCGACCCCCACTCGTCCCCCCCCCCTCTGTGGTATCTGATGTAGATGCCAAGGGCTAATTGATCCAGTGGTGGCGGTTGGAGGCCTCCCTTGCTTCGGACCTCTCTGGGTTTGGCTTGTCGTGTTTCGGTGTAATATTTTAATAAGATAACATCATCCATCATGGGGAAGAGAGATGAGAACGCAGCAGTCCGTGATGTGAATCCCATTTTTACCAGTGGAGAAGTGAAAAGAAGAGAGAGAGAGTAGCAACCATTCAAAATCCATTTTGGGCATGCTCACATCAAGCCGCGATGTTGTTGGTGCGCCCATTTAAAAAAGGTCTCTTGCGCTGTGCGAGCGCTTCTGACCTACGGACGCTTTGTGTGTGGGCCAGATGCTCCGTGGATAGTGGAGAGCAGACTTTAGCGGTACCAGGGCTGATGGAAAGAAGCCCGGGCCAAAGTGTGATTTCGTGCGGAACTGATGTCGTCGCAAATATCATCATTTCTTTGCTTGCTCAGCTGTTCTTGTTTGCCATCACCTGGCCGGCCTCTGCTAATGGCGTCTCCTTTTGAGCTCTCTTTTACTCCGTTTGCACTCGTCTCTCAAATTATTTTGAGTGCGCAATGGACTTTGAGCGCTAATCTTTGAAGGAGATCTCCGGGATCTAATGGAAAAGGAGTGGTGATCAGTATCTGTAGCCGTGGTGTATCCATTGGCTGTCAGCATCTTCGATTGGTGCTCTTCTACTTCATATGTCGTCATCCGCCATGCTTTGTCGCGGGCTGGCTCACAAACGCCCAAAAAATTGCTAATAGCCCCACGTTTGGACTGGACTGACTCATACAGCGGCGTAGTGACTATTGAGTGACGAGCAAAGCGCCTCGACATTCGAGACGCCAGCGTTGAAATAGACGCCCAAACCGCCTCAAATCCTCACCTCCCTGCCAAGTCCCTATTGTCATTTGCATATGTTGAGTCTTTTTGGCGGTCATCTCTGGTCATCAGTCAATCGGAAACGCGGTGCTTTTCTTTTCTTTTTCTTCTTCCTTTCCCTCTCTTCTCGGGACCGTTGATGAGCCGGTGTCGAGTTTCCAAAGGGCAGAAGCCGCCGGGTTGGCCCCGAGACCAACAACGAGTAAACTGCACCGAAGGGGGGGGGAGGGGAATGCAAGTGTACTTTCTGACTGATGATTGTATTGAGCCGTAATTTACAATAGAATGTGCAGAAACACGCTTGGCTAATTGACGGTAGCTTGAAGTGTTCTTGGAATGGCCAAAATTGGCGGATCAGATTCGCACACTGCAACTTACGGCCGACCGGCAGTAGTTTGCAGTGGAAAGCAGACGCAAACATCGATGCAGTGCGAGTCACAAAATCTTCGAGTCTGCTTGTTTGGCACGCACGATTTTCTGCGCGCAAACAATGCGTCTCCTCTCATCGTGCGTGCGAGAGAATCACGTTTGACCTAGGTTTCTTTTTTCTCTCGCTCTTGCAAATTATGAAGGTCGTCTGTACTTGTGGGAGCTTCGTCTTGGAAGAGGAATGCGCTTCCGTCTGTGACTCCCTCGGGTTTGGATCAAGTGTTTAGCAATGTCTCGTCTGCTGCTCGATTTCTGCCCTCCTTCGTCCCGTTGCAACTCTTTGATAGTTCGTTCACCAAGTTCTCCCACCCGAGCTTTCTTCTGACCTCGCCTCATACAACGGGCCAATTTCGACACAATGAAGTGGACGCCAGCACGGATGGGGGAAATGAGAGCGCTACAAGGAGAGGAAAATATGCTGAGGTGACGCCTTTGACCAGATCGGGGTCACTGCGAGCAGGAATTGGTGGAAAACAGACAAATCATTCTTCTCAAGACACAGTTATGAGTTATGGGTGGGTTCCAGGATTTCTCCGCGACCGCTAATTGTAAAATTAAGTCTGCCGAATATGCATAGAGCGCTCTTTGATGAGCAATCATGCTTGAATTTGCACACGCACACACTTTCTAGCCACGGTATGCGCGTGCGTGCGTGCGTGCGTGAGTGCGTGCGTGCATGGCCAGACGCACGAAGAGCTATTCTTCAAGCCCACTTATGGATGCATCCCTCAAGTTGCTGCTGGTACTGGTAGCCAGAGGGTCTTATGCCAATTCCAACCATACCTACGCGACCAGAAGATGAATCGAGGCTCCCGTTCCCAACCGGGAAGCTTATCAAAGAGGAGTCCGAAGAGAATGTTAAGTTAGTCTGCGCTACAAGACTGCGCAGTGCTCAGGAGACACCTTATTGCAGCTTGGACATATTTCAGATTAGACTCTCCTCTCTGCCCTAAAGTTTTTAAGTAAAAGTCCTCTTTCCCACTAATTTTTTGCCAGGGGCTTCACCCAAGTCCTCTCCCGTTGTCGCGTCAACGGATTTTTCTCATCGATCATTTGTGGGCATTTGTCTTCTGCTGATCTGTCGTGTGCGTGCGTGTTGCTCATGCTGGGACGACGAAGCAAAGCTATTGATATTTGAACTCTGAGCTCCCAGCGGGGGTTTCGCCAGGTTGTTGTGGTGATCTGGGCATGGGCAGGCAGCCGTGTGATCGATTTTGACAGGCAGAAAACAGACTGGCCAAGACATAATGCAACATTTGTTGATTTTTATACTTTTTCGCCTCTTCTCTCGTTGACTCTTGTTATCAATAAATTACAGCCTACTGCTTGTTATGTACGTGCTAGGCTAACACCCGGTTCATTCTGGCTACGTACGTACACTACGCGCGTCAAGTTTCTGCCAAGTCTTCGCCCCTAATCTCTCACAATCTCGCTTGTATTTATTAAGAAAACAAGGAGTGTCATGCTTCAAAGGCCTGGGGCCTACTATGTTTGACATATTCAACGATGACTTGCTCTGTGCGGACTACGTGGATCCCCTACAATTGCTGCATACGAGGCTTGATTATGCTGACAAGGCGGAATAGCCCTTAAGCGGTTTTACTTGGCCTTCAAGGCGAGCTCTGAATTTGTCTGTCTGACAATTTATTAGGATGCTCCGCAGCTAGTTTACGTTTTTGTTCTTGTTGTTTGACGTGACCAATGCAAAAATTCTTCCTGATTCTGACAGTTCGACCTCGAGGATACAACAGTATCGTACATTGACTCACGTGATAAAACTGTTGGCCAAAAAAGTTGCTTCTCTTCTGCCCTTCGTTATAACTTCTCGAACTTTTTGACACGTTCTTAAATGTTGTTCCCTTGGGAGAAGAAGAACAACTTGGACAGTTCACAGGCCCTCGTCTGCCAGAGCCGCAGCCAACAAATCCTCCTAACAAATTGCGTAAAATTCGACGAGAGAGAGGAGGCGTTGCTAAAAATCTCGGCCTGCCTCATCTCTTTTTTTGCTCCTTTGCAATTATTTTTCTCTCTCTCTGAAAAGAGAAAAGCAGATAGGAAAAACACGCGGGAAAATGAAAAGAGATTGGTTTTCTTCGTCTGGTTCGTCTCTCGCCGTCTTCTTTGGACGTTGACAGCTTCCACGTATGGTGGTGGGTGGAAAAGGCCTGAGCAGAAGGGGCAGAGCAGAGACAACGTGGCATTTAACAGAAAACCGGGCGGCAAAAAATTGACACGAGAAGAGAAGAACCCTTTGGGGAGGGCGAAAAAATGGCTGTCTTCCTAAAAGGGGATAATGGGCTGGGGGAGGGGGGCTGCCAGTGTCTGCAGCCCACACCAGAGAACACGATATCCTGCTGAGGAACTTGCACCGATCTCTTGGACAAGATGTAGATTCTCGTAAGTTCATTGGTATACTAAGTGTGTATTTCAACGGGAGGAAAGAAGCAAACAATAACGGGGTCAAACAGACAGGGGGAGGAATACAGAGCTAGCCTCTTCATATTTCAGCTGAGACTAGTATTCTACATTCCCACCTTTGGCAAGAACACTCTGTCTCTCGCTGAGACACAGCGTGCATTACATATAGCGTATAACATGAACTGAATCAATCATCAATGTCAAATCTGAATTTGGAGTGTCATTTTTGTGACTCTCTTTTTGTCATGTACAACTATCATGATATAACGTATGATGAGTGCAGAACTGGTTATGATTGGTATGGTGAGGGCAAAAAATAAGTCTCCAAGATGTGTCCCACCTCTCAACTGTACGTTTGATGCACTGTGTGGGGACGTTAGCAGGTTCGTATAGAACCAAAGATGCTGATTTTGCTTGGCATCCAGGTCTTAGTGTAGCATTTTGTTGTCATTAAAATGAGACACTGAATCATTGGCCTCGGCCGGGCACCTTAAGCCTAACGTCTCTGGTTGATGGAACCAGATCTCATGATTTTTTCCCTCTTCCTGGAATGGCCAAAAAAGCGTGTCTTTGGTCACCTCGACTGAATGGCAGTTCGAGTTTACTATCCAGTAACTGGCAGGCATGCTCAAATGCAGAGAGAGGCTACTAAGAGAGGAACAATTTTAATTTCTAATTTCATTATCAATGTTTTTTGTGGAGCGCTACCCTTGGATAGGATCTGCAATTGATAGCAAACCTGGGTCTAATTTTTCTTGCAACAAATGGTAGTAGTACCCTTCAATCCACATATGACCTCCTGCTCATGGATTCTTCCTTCTTTCAAACCCCTGGAAGAGCCTCTTGAATGCTCTTTTGGCTCTTGACATTCTGGAGGCTTGTTCTGTATCAGAAGCAGTGGAAGGGGGAGAGACAAGCTTCTGAACATTTGGAACAGAGTGCATCCGGAAAATCTCTGATCTCTCCATGGCAGGTGCTCCAGGGAGGCAAGTCATTCCCAAAGTGCCCTCCACTTGATCTACCTTACCAGACTCGTCTCCATCCTTGGCCTCTTCGCCAGACTTCGGGGATGGAACAGAATTCAGCAATTCAGCAGAAGAGGGCTTTGGAACATGTGACATTATCCTCGCAGGAATGGCCGATGCCCCAACGGGGCAGTGGAACATAATTCCCCAGTCCCTGATCTCTTCTTGTGCGACTGTTTCGCCAGGCTTTGGGACATGGGGGTCACTGCCACTGAAAGAAGAGTCTTCTATCCAGCCTCTTCCATCCTCGTCGTCTCCAACTTCCCTGGACTTGAGGTTGTCCATAACCTCGTCTTGTGTGACAGCTCCTCCGCGTTGGTCAGACTTAGGACAGGTAAATGTGATACCCACACTGCCACGGGAAGAACTTCTATCCTGACCTTCTGTGTCAGAGAAGGGATTAGGGTTGTCCATAGTCTCTTCCTGTGTGACCGAAACGCCATGCAGGTCACAGGCTGTACAGGAAAGTGTCATTG
>JAAUXU010127190.1_pt1 | contig 93264 bp, 88 predicted proteins | sample 7278151 | NCBI WGS metagenome assembly JAAUXU01 (sample SAMN14350113, study PRJNA611818) | marine sediment metagenome | isolation source: surface marine sediment (1.8m) | place: French Polynesia: Moorea | collected 2018-08 | reverse complement strand
CTTTAGGATATTCCACCGTCAATAACGGAGGCCTGCTCATCTCTACCACAGACTACTTGCATGCATCCCTATTGCTCACCCCTCCTTCTCCTCCCTCCCCTCAAGCTGTCATTCTGCTCCAAGGTGCCTATCAGGGATCCAATAGGGGGTGCTGCCAGGCTGGAGGTCTGGATGTAACTACTAAGTCTGTGACTGTACACAGAGATGCTTATAACATACTGAAATGTATTATTAATATTATGTTTATTGGGGTCTCAGACCTGTACAAAATTTATAAGACAAAAGTTGTAGTCCTTTAGGTGATGAACACAACTATGTGTGTGGCTCAGTGAAGTCACTTTGGGAGTTATTAACAATTCAATATTGAACGTTACTGACTCATAGAAAACTACTAATGTTCTAATGCTACGCATGCAGTTATGACAGGAAGACAACCCATCCCCCCTAATTTCAATGCTCTATCCAAATCTGGGGCCTCATTGGACCAGACACGTACAGAAAAATCATGAGTAAAGGTTATACACTCACTTGAAACCAGTTCCTTGGCACCTAGAGAGGTGAAAACAAAACATAGTTGTGTCTTTTCCACTGTTGATTGCAACTCCGATGCGCACTGGGGAAACCACTTCCATGCAGGCAGACTTGAAGGAAATTGAAAGGGCTCGTGTGGAGCACATCCAGAGTAATTTAAAGTTGTGCTGATATCCATCGCTGCTTACGTCACGTAACTGTTGTTTTGAACAACTTACAGTTCGAAGATTTTGCTGGTGGCACTGCTACTATAGATGACCAACATAAATAAAGCGTTGGAATAATATACTTTATTTTATCGTCAATCCCCATGGATAGCTTCGTCCCCATCTGAGTTTTTCCACTGGGACACTTGCTACAAGGCTACTCTGGGTCGGGTCTAGGTTTAGTACTCTAGCTCAGTGGCTGGAGCCGCTGGAAGCGTTGGAGACGCTTCCTTCCAGCTTATTAAGCTAATGCATTAAGCAGAACATTTTCTGGACGAGTTGTAATATTATTTATTCCTTTCTTTCCGCTCAGTGGTGAGGCTGCCGGTGGTGAGGGCGCCGATGGCGCGGCCGGAAACAGAGACGACCTTCGCACCTCTGTCCACAGTCTGTACGAAGCTCTGCAAGTTCTGCTGGGCAATTTGCACCTGCCTGAGGTATCCGAAGAGGGAGGCACAGACTCGGAAGGGGACTCAGACGACGAAAACAATCCAAACTGGGAATAACATAGTGTTGCTGTTTTTTATTGTTCTTATTAACGCTGTCGTGGTCCTGATGGCGAAATACCTGTCATGCATTTTTCTCTTCCCGCCGGCGCCGGTCGTTTGCAAGGCAGGCGCCACTCAAGGACGTCTGAGAAGAAAGAGTGAGGAGGAGGCAAGATCAGGTGGCACAGCACAAGCTCCCGACGATGCTGCAACAACCAAACCATGATGCTTCAAACTCACACTGATTTTCCAGCAGTGAGTCGACGAGTTGCACATGAGCAAGTTTTTAAAAGACGTTTGCACTTTATGCCACGTACCTCGTATGCGTGACACATTAGTTAATGAATACTGCACTTTATGTTCACCGTACGAACTATGATTACATCATACATACATTGTAGGGTTTCTCTCTGTGATCCTTTTCTCTCCATCGTACGCGCGAGCAGGCCTGTGTGGGTGTGCGAGCGCGTGTACGAGGCCAGCATTCCGACATGTCGGCCCAATTAGAGCTCTTGGAGGCGTCTTCGTCTGGCTGGCGCCTTTGCCGCTCTATGGCGCCAAAAGATGTTCGGCTCTCTACACTCGCATGGGCCCCCTCATTAATCAAAGTTTGCTTGTTGGAACATCCCGATGTGAGTATCTGTGGCGCCATCGGACACTGGCTGGAGGTAGTTGGCCAGCAGTGTTGTGAGGAGGAGGAGGAGGAGAAAAAGAAAAAGGGATGAAATTGGGCGTTACGTAACCGCCAAATGTCACAACGGACATCATGACTGGAAAGATACATAAACTAGAGTGGTACAAGCTTTTCACGTCCACGCTTCTCGATGGTATAAACGTGTGGAACGTAGCTGAAGTGGTGCGGTCGCTCTGCCAGACGAGACCTCGTTAATTTTTCATTAATGTGAGTACGGTGCATGGGCTGCACACACGCACACAAGGCGACCACAAGAAGCCAACGGTACCCATTGTACTCGGTGTGCGCTCGGTACGTGCGCGACACACTCGCATCGTAGCTACTGCTGGCACGAACAAGTAGACCTGGGCTTATTTTTTGACGGTTTGATTACTTGGGTGTGGGATCCATGCGCAGTAGTCAACGTTTTGTGGAGCTTTCAGTTACGTCTTGCATTTGGTTGAATCGATACAGTTGAGTGTGTGTTGTATCCCTATTATCATCATGTGATATAAATCACAATGCTCTCCAACTGCAGTGCATTGTGCTGCACTACTGTACAGTTCTATACCGTGTGCAATCGTACCTTGGCAAATTCTGCACGATCAAATTACGGCACTGACACGTTGCGGCAACCGCCATTGGGAATTGTGCGACCCCGCCAAAGCAGCCAGTGTAACATTCGGTGCGCGCACTTGCGAGCATTGCGTGCACGTTAAGTGCACATATTCAGCTAATGCATGTCTTGGACGTCGGCATTTCTTCCCTTCGCTCTCAAGGACTCATTCACTGGCTTCTTTCCGTGCAGTCTGCATATGTACATACTTAGAAGAGCATTGCTTCTATCAAGAAACATGATTCACTGTCGCCGCAGCCTTCCCTACCCTCAGTGCAGTACATATGTAAACTTATTCATACTACAGAACTGCAGTCTCGCGTGACAGGCGGAAGAAAGAAAGGCCTACTACTCCACTCGCCTTATGAAGTGAGTCTGCACTAGCCCTAGGCAGCGCTGCTACTACTTCTACTACTACGGTAGTTGGCTGACTGGCAGGCAGGCCTACTAGGAGTGTACTCATTCGCAGGCCTGCAACGTACGTACTGTACTAGAGTACGATAAGGGAAGAGTAAGGGGCGAGGAGGTGTGTACTACGAGTTGTAAGGAATAGTACAGAGTACTACTATTTCTCTTAGCCGCTGTTGCAGTCTGACAGTCAGCGAAGAGAAAGAGAGAGGACGGGGGCCCAATTGGTGCATGGGCCTGTGAACGACGACGGCGGCGGCGGCGGCGGTGTCGGCGGCGGCGGCGGTGTCGGCGGCGGCGGCGGTGTCGGCGGCGGCGGCGGTGTCGGCGGTTGTATTGGGAGAGAGGGAGAGAAAGAAAGACGTTGCATGCAATACGATCGCGAGGTCTCCAAATTGCTACACGACAGAGGAGGAGAAAGAAGGGCAAGGGAGGACACTGCTTCTACTTCCTACAACCTGACTCTTCAAGACATGGTGTGACTTGAACAAAGTGTAGTGAACATTTCTGCCAAGGTGACTACGTAAGAACGCTCCATAGTATTGTGAGTTGTGCAAAAAAGAAAGCTCGCCTGTCAACATGTGAAGAGGATTTGGAACCTCAAGGAGAGGAGGCAAACCCTAGTACCCGTACCACCGGTTTTATTGCACTTTCCTGTACGTCAACACATCTTCGAAGCAGGCAAGACGACGTTGTTAGCCAGAAAGCGTTTTCATGTAAGAGCACACACATACATGAGTACATTAGATTTCATAATATAGTGTGTGGATATACGTATGAATTCTGTGTGTGTGTGTGTGTGTGTGTGTGCACCCACCGGCAGCGATAATACGGGGAAGCAAAAAAGAGATCAGTTGCTAACCCGATCGGCATTCGTCCTCGCCTAGACTTGGAGACGCGTGCAAGCGTGCTTGCGCGCGTGAGTGCATGCGTGCGTGTGTGCGTCCGACCATAAACAGTAGTAATCTGCGCGCACGTTAGAACAGCAAAACAGAAGAACCCGGATCTGGCGGAGGAGGCGAAACCGTCAGCGACCATCATCTTTAAGCCTCTTCGTCTCCACTATGGAGTGAGCACGCGTGCTCGGGTGTCCGCTCGCAGGGAGGGCGGGAGAGCCGACCGACACGAAAGAGCGAGTGAGCCTTGACAAGGTCGTTGCCAATGTCTGGAGAAAAGGCAGCCGGTGGAGGTGCCGGCGGCAAAAGGAGGAGAAAAAGAAGAATGGAGATGAAGCAACAACGTTGCTGCGTTGCTACTTGCAGGTATGGAATACGTTGGGTAATGCAGTACAACAGACGGGAGGGGGGGGGGGTCTACTAAATGCAAGAGTTATGCCCATTACAAGGAAGACTCACTAGTATAGTACTTTTGTAAATGCACACTGTTTTCCTGTTTGGAGAAGATGGGCCAGATCACAAGCACAGCAGAAACAAGAATGACACTTACTCACCTCTGTCAAGGGCAAAGCACATCTTATACAAGTGGACTCAATGCTCAATACTCAAGATCAGAATACCCTCACTTTCATCAAGGGCAACTAATACAGCTTTCACAACCAGCACTTAATGCAGCTCATACAACCTTGCACCCAGCAACTACACAAGTGCATTTCCTTAGGTATGGAACCTGCATAGGCTTAAAAGCTCCGGCAGGATTATGTGCTACCTTAGAGTATTTAACCACCAGGTTCCTGTCTATTTGGTCATTCTTGACTCCTCAGTGAAATACACAACACCCGCCCAAAGAATGTTCTTACATCAATGATATGTGGCAGTAAGAAGAACACATACAGCAAAAGCTATGGGGGAGGGAGAGGATGCGACTGGGCCAACTATTACAAACTGTGGCATCCCACGTTGACAACTCTGAAAGTACTGGAGACCCGATGCTACTCCTACCCGACGCCGTTACACTGTACCTATCTATCTACGTTCCTTCGTGCCACCTACCTATCAATCTATCTGCTGCAGTAATTGCCAGATGTACCAGCACAATGCAGGCCCTCGTTTAATTACCATCTTCGGCTAGATTATGACTAGACTGAAGCTTCAGTGATGTAACATAGACAAGTTCCATGTCTGACAGTCCAACACCGCACATATTGCACAGCCATTTGCACCTACAAATGCACAGAAGACACGGACCAGGGTAGGAGAAATATGTCGCGCATTTTTTGGATAATGGCAGGCTCATCACATCAAAAAGACAGTCACAGTGCGCAAGGCGAGGACATTTGCATGGCCGCAAGGTGACCCAAAGCATGTGCACATTAGGGTGTCCCCTTGTTCAAAAAAAATTGAAAGCTTAACCCAGGACAGTCCAAAGAGTCATACTAACTTCCCTGGATGCAGGAGTTTTTCACCCACCCCAACCGAAAAGTGACGTTGACAAAATCAAAAAAAATCCTTAGCAAGTCAAAAAAGTTATTTTATACTTTTTTGCTCAGAATGCCCGCTAATATTGACAAAATTTGGGGGGGTATCTCAATCCGACCGACACACATGCTGCAGAAGTTCCCTGAAGAGCAATGCCCTTGGGCAACCCATGGGCACTTTTGGGTGGGGGTGGGGAAAAAACTTTTGCATCCAGGGAAGCTAGTTTGACCAGCCCCACCCTGTTTAGTCTGTCCTGAGTTGATTTTCATTTTTTTAAAAAAAGGGGGGACACTAACGTACACTGCTTTACTGCTACGGTCTGTACAGAGGCCGCGGTCAAGGACACTCCGAAGGCCAACCAGATTCACTAAGATTTCTTAATCAATGTTGAAAGGGATGCAGAGAAGTCTGTGTTAGTGATATCCAGAGCGATAGCAGTGTCGTGGATATCTTATGAGATTGAGGCCATTAAGCCAAAGCTGACCTTCAAAGTGACATGACAGGGAGTGATGTCGGGATTGTCGCACGAAGCCCATCATTCTTCTAAAAGACACCATTATTGGGATGCACCTGTACATGGGTGACAGTAGTATGCAAGTGTCCATGCAATAAGTACAAGGGTAAGCTGGGCGTAATTTATGCAGGACTGTTGTCCACCTCGTGGATTAGACTTTAAATGTGTGTGATTGTATAAAAAAGACACCTAGGTCCCTATGTGGGCGGTACTGTACTGTGGGATCAAAAATTACCTTCGCACCCTACTTTTCTCTCGTAAGACCCTATATATGGGATTTCCCATTATCATTGACTGAGGGCATGGCTGAGACCAGTTGCGAACAAAACAAAGCAAAACATAGCTGTCACTATCAGCAACAAGTCACACGAAATGAAATTCTCCAAGGAGTTGGTGGTTCCAAGCCACTCCACAGCTCCACAACTTTTTTTTGTCGTGTTCGTTTCCCACCCAGGATGGAGGTCCGAAGGCAGCGAAGGGTCACAAGACTATGTTCACGTACAAGTTCGGGTGAGGAGAATCGCCGAAATCGTCGGGTGCCCAAACATGACATCAGACAGATGTTTGAGGACAGAGGGGCCATGAAAAGGGGAATGGAGGAATTAGTTTGAAGAAGTAGCCAGAATTCTGACGGGATTGCTATCCGATACTGAGGCTTCCCTATCAGGTGAACCCTCACCAAGGAGCTGGAGATAAGCTCTCAGATGACCAGGTGGACCTATCGAGGAACAGCAGGAGCGACAGGTACCTGGACCACAGTGTCGAAGAGGTCTCTCCTATCATCCAGACAAAACATCCTGCTTCAGTCATGATGGTCGAGGTTGCTACCTCAGGTGGCAAGAGTGTGCTCCCTTCCGGTTTGGCAAACGGCTGAAGATTGAGAAGGAGATCTGCCAGAAGGCCATATAAGTATGAGTTGGCAGCATTTTGGTCGTGGTGAATGTGGCCACCCTCTGCACCAGACAAAAGTCCTGACGACTGTGCCATTTAGGGGGAGAAGAGAGAAAGACTATGCGTACTCTTACTCAACAGGGACTCCCTCTAAAGGGCGCATGGAGCAGGAACGTTTCTCGTGACAGAAGACTTCATGATCAGGTCCCAAAAGATGTTCATACCGAGGGTGAGGCAATGTCGGCTGCAGAGCGTAGCCACTTCAAAAAAGTAATGTCTGTAACGTTATTTCACTGTGATAATAAATCTGTGGTGAGACCTACCCTGCGCCCCTCGTTCATAAGGAGAGGTTGCAAAAGTTTCATGAAGCACGCAAAAAAGCCCATACACAACTTTTGTATTGCCCCCACGTTCACACCAACATTAACGTAGGGAACCCCCACTTGAAGACACTGTCCAAGACGGGCCTCCAGGCTTCGTGGAATGCCCCCACTTGAGCGATGGTGAGGAATCTAATGGCAGTTTTGGTCCTTTTTGTCATTCACGGAACTCATTGCAACCTCTCTCCGCGAACCTTATAGGGTTAGAACCTTAGAGTTGAAAATTTCACCCAATTTCATCAACTTGTATCCCCTCACAAAGCAAAAATTCCGTCCTCTACGGCGTGCCTTCCTCTCCACCTAGCTGTCCCATAGGCACTGTAACATCAAAATGAGCAATCACAAAATGGAACTTTTGCACTCAATCTTTTGTCTCGTAGTCTCAACAACCGATCTGAGGTCCCTATTCTGCATTAGAAGCTGCCATGGATAGAGCCCAGTCTACCCAGCAGTAATTACTTACAATGAAGATTGTAGTACTTCTTGTTCTAGGCGGAGTTTGTCATTGGAACGGGGAAGACGAAAGTTTCTTTCCCACACTACATGCACGTACGCGTGGTAGGCAAGGTCACTATTGCAACGGAACAACTTTGGACAAGACCCCCTGACCCAGCGCGTCCTCCACATGCTTCTGGGAGCTGCGTTCCACCCCGTCCCACACAATTGTCAACCCAGTTCCTGCTATTGAGCTCGGGGATGATCTGATGGCTGAGGCTGTAGCGTTACTTAGCCCTGTCAAGGTTTCTGCAAATCCAGATGGTTAGGCCCTATAGCTGTCACTTCACAAGGCCCCGAGAACCGGGGAGGGGGGCGTGTTTGGCTTGGCAGCTAAAAAAAAGGCTGTTCCTTCAACCCATAAACTCATCCAAGGTATTTTTTTGTCGGTAAAACAAATGGCTTTGCCTTGGTGACAGCGGTATCAACTGCTGAACTTTGAGCACTGCCCTTGAAACAAGGCCCATGTTATTTTTGTTGACCATGGGCATGGTTGAGTTGTTACGTCCTTATGAGTTGGTTAATACTTTGGCAAGGTTCTTGGCCTTGGCTTGTAACTTTGCAGAACTTTTTTTGACACCTAAATACCACGTGAACCGTAATTGGAGCAATGGTTTTTTGGATCTTGATGATGTTGGCCACGGGGCCTGGTGAAGTAGTCGTGAATTGAAAGATGTAGAGCTATCAATTTTCTGCATCTTTTGTAAAAGATTTTTTCACTAAAGTATTCAGTTCAGGAGTCACATGATAAAGAATAAGCTCTGTATGGTCATCATCATGCACATCACCGTTGGCAAGAGTAATGCCGTAATTTCTAGGGCCCTCAATATCAATGTGAACATGATCCACAAGACCTGGAAGTCCTACAAGGACCAGAGGAGGCAGACAACAGAGTCTTTAAGTAGGAGTAAAGTCAAGGAGTACCTACTGTAATGAAAACAGCAACTTGAGCAGGTCCAGCAAGGCGACATAATCAAAAAATGAAGATTTTAGTGCTGATTGTAATACGGACACTGCTCTTCCACTTTTTGTGGGCATTTTCCATGTACTAAAACATTGTCAAGATCAACCACGGGATAATTATTAACAGTAGGTTCCTGATGTGGAACTCCAACGTGTTCCTTTCCGTCCCTATGTCCTCTATCATCTTGTTCACCTTCAATTGCTACAATGAATCGAAGGAAATCAGCACTAACACCATGCCAGAAATTGCAGATATACCCCTTGTTGATCTTGCTCATATTGGACATGTTCGCAGTACCTAAAAACCATCACCCTATTTGTCGTTCACCTGGTAGCATTTAGAGATTTGCTGTCTCTGATCCCTTATGACACTGTAGATTCGCCTGACAAAATGCACTGTGTCATGCGTGTCCCTCTTATGACATGTGTTTGGGTATCACTCATGTCAATATGCATGATGATTTTTCAGGAAGCTTTTCATTGATTGAGTGCTTGTTGTCTGAGTTGACTTCTCGAACCACCAAATTGAATGCATTGAACTACCTATCCTCCCTTGCTAATCCGGGAATCTTGATATTTTTAGATTTTTTTTTACAAGAATTTAATGTGGAGAAGTGTTCAAGTTCGGCCTGTGCACCCAGTATTTACAGGGCCGTGCAACTCGACGACTTTATCCTAGCAACTATCGCTCTCCAGCTAGGCAGCTCACATCGGCTAGTGTTCTGGGAACAGGACAATGATACTGAATTGCGACGAAATACGACAGTTCGTGTTACTTACCTAAGTTGCTCGTACGACACAGTGTTATTGATAAAGAAAGCACATCATTTCCGAGTATTTCCCCCGTATAGTGGACAGTAAATGCTCATAGGCAGTAAGTCTAGGTAGCTGTACCACGTGTACCGTATTCAGTTATGGACGGAGATAATAGAGATTATACGTATACATAATCTAACCAGGAACGAGGTCAAATACAAGCGCGCACACCCACGTACGCACATACACGCCGCAACACATGCTTCAGGCAGTGGTTCTCAAAGTCCTGCGTGTTATTATCCAATCTAACAGGTGTTTCTCCATGGCCATAGTATCAGAGCTTGGTTTAGAAACATATCTACAATGTCAGTGCAACAGATTTGCTAACAATTCAAAAAACGTGTTTAAGTTCACTGAGCAAAGAAAATTAATGGCGATTTTCAGAGAGAATGATGCACCTCTTTCTTTGAAATGAAGTCAGCAATTTTGGGCTCTCGTTTACTTAAAGCACGTTAGATGTCTTCGTCAGCATCCAGTTCATTGCTTCCTTTTGATTGACTTATGAGGAGAGATGAAAATCCTTGCAGGTTAAGGATTTGGCACTCTGAAGGTAAAGTCCTGATACTTGAGATAAACAAGTCGTTTGTGCCCCAATATTGAAGAAGCTGAACTATTGGGACTTCTTTTGGCTGTAGTAATTCTTCTTGAATCCATCGTTAACTGTGTATCTGAACAGGCTGCAATCACTGTCTGTGCAGTTTTTATTCGCATTGACCTGAGGAAAGTAGTGGGTACCCTCTTGTTGAAGAATCACGTGTTGTTCTTCATTTCTTGTATCAGTTCTGAGAGAGGAGCATTGATTCCTCAGTGAAGTAAAAGGATACGGACGCCGCAATTCCTTTCTCAAACGATTTTTTGTGCTTTTGAACCAAAGCATATGATTTTCCTCATCCACATACTTTGGTTAGCAAGAGAGGCCTTGAGGTCTTGATGTAATTGATGTGCGCATACATCACAGGATGATGACAATGTTGTAGCTTCAAATTCAGTCCACTCAAAGCCTCACAACTTCAGACAAGTAAGCAAGATTGCTCTTAAGTTATGGCTCTCAAATGGTCTTCAAGAGGTTTACAGTCGTCAGTTAAACTGCGAGAAACATTTCAAGCTTATCAAAGAGCTCATAAACGTGGACAAGAACCTTCCTTAGGAAGGTGAAGAAATGTATAACGGACGGGTTCTTCGCAAGTCGCATCTACACACACTTGCGCAGTTCGTATAAAGCCGTGTGTAAAAGCTACAGCATTTAATGAGGCTGACAATGTGAAGTATTATGTTGAGTGAACGTCTTTGAAGCAGTGAGGAATGTCTTCATCATAGAAGCCTCTTGGGGAATAAGGCCAAGTAATGTGGTAATTTTGTTCGTCCCGACTTTCCCATTGACCAAGTCTTCAACAGTGCGAGGCCACTTGTTCGCGGCAAGTCTTTAATGACACCCCGACTACCTTGTTGCCACGGAAAATAACTCTCTATCAACGGTCCAATCGTTTTAACGTATCCTTTGTGTGTCGGAAAAAGCCAAGCTTTTGCATGACTAGGGCGTTATAGGATTTCAAGGGCGGGTCAATCAATTCCGGACTCTGAAAGACGTTCGGTAGTGGAAGAGAAAATACTTTCCATGAAATCATTGGAAGGAATGGAAATGTACGGGTGCCTATGAAGTCCTGAAACCATTGAGCCTGGCAATACTTAATGATACTACTAGAGGGCTTTTTCATCAAATCAAAGCTGAAGATCACACCGCTGTGCACAAAGTTAAAAATTTTGTGCAAAAACATTGACAATGAAAAAGGCTTCATTAACTTTCTCTGCCACAGGAACGGATCTAAAACGTGCATATTAAAGTTTCTAGTGAATCAACGTAAGATTTGGTACTCATTTGATGTCTCCTGGTAATCAACTATTATCACTAAACAGATGGACCACAGTAGATTTTTCCAGTGAAAACGAAATTTCTACTAATGAGTCTCTGATTTGATTTTGACGGTCATTAATTGCAAATACAGTTCGCAGCTGTTTCACGAAGCCACCCATGAAAAAACTACCCATAAGCGAATTGTGTGATGCTCAGCTTCAGAAAATCACATTACAGTATAAAGTTGGAATGCCTGATGAGACCTTGGATGCTAAAGTTGAATGTGTTGTTGAATCTGTGATGTTAGCTGCAGCTAGATTCTTTCACCTTTTTCTGCACACGAAATGAATTTGCAATTGATTACAAATCAGACACCTTGAAAAAATCTCACTGTCCAGCTTCGGATAATTCTTTTCCCACTTTGAGAACCACTGCTCTAGAGAACAAAGTGGCATATACTCCTGTCATGACAATCCACGTGATTTCAATTGATGTTGCTCGTTTCTGCGGAGGCGCTTTTCACATGAATCGAGATCTGAGCAATCGTGGAGACAGCTCAATGTGACAAATGAAAATTTTGCTTATTCAGACCTTTTCGTTGTAAAGTACGAAGGCACCCAAGTCCTATGTACACACATGGCTATAAAGTAACCCCAAAAAAGAGACTGAAATAAATATTATTACCACTTACACTTACGGGAGCAGATCCATGAAACATTGCCTTATATCGATATCTGACAAATGCTTCCCTCATGCACACTCGGTAGGGTCAGTTTTTGTTCAGATTCGAGATTACGTTATCTTTTCTCTTTTAATATTGTCAAAAAGTCAACACAGCCAATTTTGCTGTGCATAGTGCTGTCTGAAAATTTGGCCATGTGAAGCACTGTTTAAAGCAACGTAACCCGTATATTCATAAATAATAAGCTTCAAAGGTTGCTTCATGTCGAGTTACTGCAGACATCGACGCTACGCAAGTCGGGTGCGTTTGTGCGTGTCTGTGTTGGCTTTCTTGGACGTGTGCGTTTTGGCGAGCCTAGAAGACAAAGCAAAATGTTCAGACAGCACTGCAGTAAGGCAAACACGAAACTTGGGGAGAGGGTCCAGAGCAATTCACTCGATATTCAGTTTTATTTTCAGCCGTCGTTGATTGATATGCTTCCAAAGTTACGGAATCGCTAGTAAAAATTCCCTCATTTCAGTCTTTTTTAGATCACGCTGTGGAACGACAGAACAAGAACGTGTTACAGTACATAGATAGGCGAACGATTAAATTTGTTCCGGAGTGTAACGGCATTTTCTAGCTCTTGATACCAGCAGAGCAGTCTTACACATGCTTCACTACTCTACAAATAGGTTCCAGGTACCATAAGGGGTTGATACTGCCGTAGCACGAGCGCTCACATGTACGTGTACTTGTGCAGCTTGTGCGAGGACTCGTTCGATAGACACCAGGCAGGCAAACTTATTTTAACACGCGCAGCAGATAAAGAAAGGGAAGGTGAGCGCTGCCGCCTCCTTGCTTTTTTTCTACGCACGCGCACGCACACGTGCACACTCGTACTATTCGGACATGCGATACGTACAAGTATTAGGTAGCAACAGCATTAATCGGCCACATGCCTCCAGGCGCGCGCGTCAGTCATCTTTTCTAGGTCGTAGCAATCGGGTCTCGAGTGCATGACAGCCTTACAGCTTGTCGTTTTGAAGCAGTGACTTCGGAATAATCATCTTGTGCTACATGTGGCACTGTTGAAAAGTACAGTGCGCACGTACTTGTACGACAGTGCATGCTTACAAGTGAGATGTGGGAGCTGGTTCCACCTCAGATACTGAACTGCTTGTTCTTGCTTAGTAACCACTAAGGGTCAAAGGAGATCAGATATCTTGTGTTGCTCAGTAAGGGCTTCACTGACATGGGAATGCGTGATCGCTCCAAGAGCTTGGTCATTTCAGAGGATGATGAGTGTCCGATTCAAACTTCTCGGCCCAGTAAGGAATGAGATCTTTTCTTTGCATCAAGTACAGACAACCAGCATTGCCGTGAAAGACGTATCATGTCCGATACCTCTTTCTTACAGCGTTTTTGACAAAAATGTCCTGAGGGGACCGCTACCTCGCTAGCACTCGTTGGAATCACTCCTATAGCAAGGTGGCGATTTCAACGCGTGACAAAAGGTAGCTGTACGTGGCAATCGCGCTCTCTTCCTTCGGCACGTGTTTCCTGACTAAGACTGGCACCGACGTCTGCATTAGCTAAACACGGTACCGAGAACCTCCTTACATATTCCACACCACATGCTTGTGAGTCTTTTTCACTCGTATCCAAGTGCTTACATTGATCAGTGAGCAGCCTGAGTGATAATAATGCGTTTGTTGACATATATTGAACGTACTTTTAAGATATGTTCACCACCTCAGCGAACTGTCCGTCGGCCCGTTTCTACGTCGACCGTCACCGGAAAAATTGTGACTAAATAAATAGTGAGGCCTAACTACTCAAATATGGTGAAAAACGTATTCCCAGGGTGGTTTTTTTGGTTTGATTCAACCGATATCACATAGAGGTATGTCACGAAAACACATTTAGTGTCAAAGATGTTTAGAGCCTCTGTAATCATTTTTTGTATAGAAAAAGCAGGTGTCCTCACCTGCTTCCTGTTGTTGACAATCTTTTGAATACGTTTTAATTCGATGTCAAGTACAGGGTGTGTCTGAATCATGGGCAGTCTTATGCTCGTTACAAAAATGAAGCTTGCTCTGATATGATATCGTTAACTGCTGCAGGATCCAGCAGAGTCAGTATGGAGAGCCAGTAGACCTATTATACCATCCTTAAATGAACTTCTTCGAGTAAACACTAATTTATATATGAATTTACAGCCTATTCAAAACACCCGGTAGAGCTGAACAGGGACCCCAGCGCCTCAAATTTGGCAATGAATACAAGCAGTCTCCCAATCTTCAATAATCTTTAGGTTGTAAGCCGTTGTAACCACTTTTGCTTACAGCGGCTTTGCTCCTACTTTTATTGAATCTTGTAATGCAAGGTGAAATACTTTGTTTCAAACTTTCTCAGATTAACTGACTGAGATCCAGGAAAACAGACTTCAAAAATCAATCCGGTTGAAAACTTGTGAGCAGAAAACACTGCAACTCAATCTGAAGTCCGGCAATTGGAAAACATGATTACTCGAGTAAAACTCCGTCATCTGCAAAAAGTTGACTGAAGGGAGAGTTCTGAATAAATCGAGTGTCAACTGCATGTACATACCGGACATGCATCGTTTCTACTCTTTCTTAACGTTTTAAAGGAGTGTATGTCTAATTTTTGTTTTATAGAAAGCCTGAATATTCCTGCCTTGCGTGAGCTTCAAGCCGGTGGTCAATGCAGCAACGCCGTCAATGCTCTCTTCCTCCGCCTCCCCCGACACTTCCGCCAATCGTTCTCCTCCTCCGTCTTCAGCCTCTCCAAAAAAGGCAATAACCAGTGCTCCTGCTAAACAGGCGACAACCTGCACTACGCCGATTGCTTCAACAAGCGCTAATGGACAAGAAGGGACAGAGAAACCCACGAAAAACCAACTTGTACATGATCTGTCGAAGCGGCATCAACCACAAACGGAAGAGGCTCATCACCAACACCAAATGACAGTTGCCACTGCCACAGCGTACAGCAACAACGGGAACGTTCCAGTCCGGAGCATTGCTGAGAATGAGAGAGCAATCAGGCGGCGATACTCGGAAGAAGACGAGCTCCACTGGAGGCAACAGCAGCGATCGCCTCCTCTGCTACCACCGCCTCCGCCTCCGCCTCCGCCTCCGCCGCCGTCTCTCACACATCAGCCCAGCTCACTGTTGTCTCCGGAAAGTCCAGAAGCAGCGCCAGAACCTCACTCAAGACCATATCTTACCTCTTCGCGGCATCTCTGCGGGACCACCAGGGACAGTCGGATTGGCCTAAATCGTGCTCAAGTGTCAGTTGTCAGTTACCCATCCATGTACACTTACTCTCCACTGGTCGGAAGCCAAACCCAAGGTAGTCATCACTATCCAGACTACTCGCTCCTACCGCCGCCGCCGCCACTATCTCCTCCCCGCGTCCACGTCTCCACCACGCGAATGTCTCCTCCGTCCTTGCACTTGCAAACGAAAATGCCTGCAACGACTACCTCCTCTGTAACAGCAGCTTCGACACCTTGGCGTGGTCGCTGCCCACCTTCGTCGACGGCAACTACGTCACGTGGCGATTTCTTTGCGTCACCCTTTCCTCCTCCTCCCATGCAGCCACCGTCTAGACACATGCACGACAGCTTTTTCAAATTCTCTCGTGGCAGTGCCATCGTTGCATCAAATCAGTCAGATCTCAAAGTCACACCTCGTCCTCTGCCGCCCTCCAGCGAGTCTGATTGCCGGTCTCCAAGTCCAGAGGATCCGCCTAGGTCTCGTTCCTCAGCGACTGCGCCGGTGCCGCTGCCGTCGTCACACACAGCATCGCCGCAGCGACCATCATTTCCCGTTCATTTTGCTTTGGGCTCCCTCATACAGCTAGCGAATGGGGAGCTGAAGCGAGTGGAAGACCTCGAGACTGACGACTTCATTCAGAGTGCAGACAGCAGCTTGGAGGTGAGGATCAGCAGGAGTATTGTCACCGACTTGAAGCCCGATCACGCGAAAGGAGCTGCCATCGCTACTTTTGCCGTCGGAGATAGTCAGACAAAGGTAGGTCATGCCGACATGGACTTCTTTATGTGATCATGTAGGAAGAGTCATCGTGTATTGCACAACAGTTTTGCTACACATTAAGATGCGGGCTTCAGAGAGGTGCTGCGAGGCGTACCGTGCGTCACTTAAGGTCAAAATTTCCACTTCACCGAGATTAATGTCTGGAGCAACTGGGGAAAAAATTAGGAATAAGTGAGGGGTGACTATCCGATCAAGCACGAAAAAGACACATCATCACAGTAAATGTAAGGTGGCCAATGTAACAAAGTAGGGGAAATTAATAGTAATGACGTCTGTCGACGTGCTCCATGTCCACCATGTACGCAATATGTTCGTATTACGCATTACGTGCGCAACATATATGTATTAAATGAGCCTCATGTACTTACCGTATGCAATTTTTCTGGAATTACAAGCCGCAGCTTGTAATTGCAGAAGATTTAAATTTGTGATTTTTAGGTGCGGCTTTAATTCGAGGGCGGCTTCTCTTTCACATCCCTTCAGACTTAAAATACCTATAACTTTTTTGGCACTTCTGCCGAGACAAGATGCAAAAGTTAACACTACACTGTACCAAATTAGCAAGGTTTTTTAGGGCACTTTCAGTATTTTCATTACTTAATTAGAAGTATCGGCTTCAGTTCAAGGGCTGCTTGTATCAAAAGATGAGGGTCAAGAGGTGAGGCTACTATTTAAGGGCGGCTACAATTTAAACGCGGTTATTATTCAAGGGTGGCTACTATTTAAGGGCGGCTACAATTTAAACGCGGTTATTATTCAAGGGTGGCTACTATTTAAGGGCGGCTTCAACTTGCAGAAATGCAGAAATACGGTATGTACAACAAGGTGTCCGAGACGACGTCCTAAAGACCCAGGGTATACCAACATCTCAGGAAGCACTGGTCCGATCGTCCGTTGAATAAAGATGTCAACTTACTGTAAACCACCTACACACAAAGCTTATTTAACTCAGAACTTCCTGTCCCAATATGACCCAGTTAACGGGAGTCCACTCTAATAGTTACGTTAAATTGACCGTTATAAATTAGGTTGATGAAGAAGTGTGTAAGATTTGCAAAGTGGAAGCGGTGTCGTTCCTAGACATCGTCATCATTGGCATCTTGCCCAGATCATAAAGAGCACTCGCTCGGGCAAGCTCGCACATCAAGTTACGTGAAGGGTAAGTGGAGTGAGCGAACCGAAAACAAGGTCAGGAGTCGAGAAGAGTGAAAAAGCAAATACGCATGCGTCATGAGAAACAGAGACAAAAATCCACCATTAATAATCTTGATGCCGCTTTTCAGGTGACCGTCGGGGCCGACTTGGAACACCCATTCTTCGTCTTTGGCCGTGGTTGGAGCTCTGCCAGTCCGTCATTGACCCTGGCCCGGTACCGGCTGCCTTGTCACCAGCTCAAGGTGGGCGACGAGTGCGTCTCACTCACGCATCGAGATGAATGCACACTTTCCAAAGGTGCAACTGTGGCAGACAGTGCTGAAAAGGTCCCGTCTGCAGGCAAAGAGAAAAGAGTAAAAACGCCATCTCCTCCTACTTTTGTTGCCACTGATTCTGCCAGCGGAAAAAAGACTGAGCAAGATGAATCGTTGGAACATACACGTGATTCCAAACGACGGAAGGAGGCAGGAGATGACGGAGCAGCGTAGGATAAAAGGTATTAGATGAGGAAGAGAAAGAAGGAAAAATGAAAAGATTGTGATGATGAACACTAAGTACGCAGAACTGATTGTAACGATTCATTTTGCCCATCCATCAGTCCCTTCTCTTCTGCCAAAGGCGACTTCACTTCTCAGGTGTTGACCCTCTACTTCCTGCTGTGTTTGACCTTTCTTCAGTAAAACCCTAGATCGTTGGGTTCACGTACTCACGAGTTTTGCTGCTGCTTTGCCTCTTCAGTAACAAGTATACTGAAAAACTAACTTGTCCAGAGTTCATAAGCGCACCTGTCTTCCTTTCATATCAAGTAAGCGACGCACATCCAGTCTCCCCTACTTCTGGGCCGGGCCCACTGGAACAGGCAATGTTGTTGACTCTCTGGTTACTCCTCCTGGAATACTCCCTTTGTCCCATCCCCCCTTCTTCTAGCCTTAGGCCAGGCTCGAAGGGTGGGTGCCCATGCACTCAGACCCTCCTTCATTCAGCCTACCAAGGGTTCTCACACCTTGTTGGTTACGCGTCAGCCAGTCTGTTCATTCGTTTTCTCCATGTCTGTCCTTTGTCAGCAAGTTTCATCGCCATTTCAAACATTATTGGTGCATAACTTGCCGCGTCACTGCCTGTCATGCCTTCCCTGGGGAGAGGAGGAAAAGGGATCGGTGCCACCACCTTGCTAATCATGATCATAGGCTGCTGTGGCACAGGAAGAAGTACGGTGCCCCCGTCGGTTATGGCGCCGCAATAACGAGCAACTTGGTGCCGTTTGAAGGGACGAGACGAACAAACTCCTCGAGAAAGGGTGGGGATATCCCTCCACTTTGTCTTGGTGTCGTTGCAGCTGAGCAGCAAGTCTGCGCAATGCTTGTGGCTTGAAAGAGCTGAGTTAGCGTAGTTGAAGGAGGGAAGAGGCGTGGGGAGGGGGGACTGGATCAGTCATCTCAAGGGGAACCAATTCTAAGAATGGCCTTAATTTCAAGAACATTCCAGCGCATCCATCAATATCTTTGTTGCCATAACTGAAGTAGGGTGTCAGAGGAAGCACGACATATGCCCTTCGAGCCCTGACGAACCAGACTCAATTTAAAGCAATTCCTAGGGTCGGTTCAGAGCTTTGGTGGTGCATCGGAGACTCAACCAAACGCGCTGATCATAACTGCAACAAATGATCAGAAATTGAAGGAAGACATTTTGTTACGCTAACATTTGACAAGCAGTGTGACAGAAGTCATGAAGCATGAGGGCAGAAATGCGTAATGACTGCACAAGTACGCTGTGTCCTACAATAAAGCGTCAGACAGTAGGATTAGCGGTCGTCAGCACACCATTACCATAAAGCACTGGCAATGTTCATGGTGAAGAGCGCAGGAGAAAACACGTTGAGGGACTGAACAATGAGGTACAGTAATTATTTTCATGTTATAATCACTGATACAGTAATATTTTTTCTGACGGCTGATTTTTTATGAGGTAAATTGGGTGCGCTATAGTAATATTTTCTGTAATGTGGTCACCTGTACGGTAATAAAAAGTATTTCCACTGGACTTTTTTTCTTAGGTTTGCGTGACAACATTTTCTCAAGTGAAGTTCTTACTATTATGTCTTGATATCTCCTCCGAGAAGAAAAACCGCACTTTTCAAATGCCACAGAGAACAGTACTTCCGTAGCGTATATATTGAGTACCACCAGTGCTACCATATAGTGTCTTCATGGGGAGCAATTGGCTCTTCAACATTCATTGCAGTGTCTCGCGGGCGCTCCAGAAAGCATGGAAGCTGATCATGTCACTGGAGTGGGTCTTACCCATATCGTTCATGTGCGATCGATCTTACATCTGTTCAACAAGCCGCGAAGGTTTGAATTGAAATATTTACTCCAATTGGGGGGGGGGGGGAGTTGCACACCAACGTATCCGGTAAAACGAGCTCTCCACGTCTATAAAGCCATTGTAGAGTGGCTCGGGATGATTATAACAATGCAAATAAAGAAGTACAAACTCATTTTTGGAAACTGGTAGCTCAAACATTTTACCAGCGACTATTTTTTGCTGTCAATTAAGTCCACACAGTATTTATTTTCTTCGATAAGGTCCCTGATACATGATGAAGGTTATCATAAATTTCTTAGGGTAAAAGCGCGTGCTTTTACTGTCATTCTCCATACTTTAACCGTCAACTGTTGCCAGTAACGCGACCCAAAAGCTCTCGGGAAAAACTCTATCTTTGTCATAAATTGGTGTCACCACTGCAGTCCTGCTCAGTGGATTTTTTCAATGTGCTTAGAATGGTTGTATTAGCAGTCTGAGATAAATTGACCATTTTCCGAAGTCTACTCATCAGTACGGCTTTGACTTTCAAGTGCTTTTGTCACGGGATGTTTGAACACAACGTGCATGTATACCCACTGAGAAGAGTTTAGTAAAACGAATTGCGACAATACGACTCCGTGACCATCGCTTGAAAATCACAGCCCTTCTGATCAGACTTTTCTCTGCTGCTTTTCATATTTGACAACCGCAATTCATCAGCATTTGACGTCCTAGCTTCAACCGTCTCAACGTTTAACCCGCCACTTTCGGACGGTACCGGAGTTGACGGTCCAAGCGTAAGTCATTGTACATGTATTTGTCTCCTTTATAAAAAAAAATGTCACTCTCAGAAGTCATAAGAAGGCTAGGATTCAAGCCAAAGGATGCAGTCAAAAAGAATGGCGTGGATGCATTGAACTCAACAGAAGTGATAGACATGTTAAAAATAAGGCTAAAGGAGTGTACGAGTAGCTATCCAATTTCTTTGCTAGTTTTGACTCTTTAACTCGTGTGTTTTTAGGCGAAATTGAAGAAGCTTCTTGCACAGACAATGATGAAACATGTCGATGACACCTACAGTACGTTCAATCTGAAATGGTGGATTTTTTATAGAACTGCCCAGAGCGGCCATGTTTGCGATGATTTCGATCGTCCTAGCTTACCGCCAGTCAGAAAATGACAAACGATTAATGTAGCAAACGTCATCGATTTAGTAATATTCATCCGATTATGGGAAATATTTCTATGACGGTTCGCTACTCCAAATGCTTACGAATAACCTAATGACCATTCTGAATCTGTTGCTCACTTAGAGAGTTTACAAAGACCTCAGCAACACGATTGAGTTCTTCCAGCATGCGTGGATTTCTCCGTGCCTCCTCGCAACACCGGTAGTGAAGAGGTGACAAGACCGGAGACTGTGCAGGTCATGCAACTTGCACAGAGAAAAAGAAAAGAATTTTGCACACTTCCTCGGGAAGCTGATGTTGGCTCCTATGAAAGAATAACATATTCATTAATTTTGTCATCCAAAGACTCCCCCCTTCCCTAAACGTGGTAAGAGCATTTACTTCTTTCTTATTTTTTTCTGGATCACCCTGTGCACCTAAATTTAGACAAGTTCCGTTTAACCCGTCGACTGAGATGGTAATGGAACGTCATAGGTTAAACCCTTAATTTGCTTCTTCTCATGAAAAAGGTATGCTTTTAACAAATCAACTAAACCATCCAGAAACAGAGGCAAGACAACAAGTGTTTTCTCTCTCACAGGGACTTTGTGAAAGAGCTACTCAGTCCTGGAAATGGTTTTATTTTCAGATCAAGCACAGACTGTGGACACACGAAAGTTCGCTCTAGTTGTCAGTCATGTGTGGTCACCCTCGAATTGGGCCATGTCAAACTCAGAGATGTATGAGGAGGCAAACCGACAGACAAGAGGGTTCCAGGTTCCAAGTACAGGACACGGGGCAGTAAATACGGTTGCGTTGAATACCTATGAAGTAAAAAATTTTGGTGCGTAGACTTTGGGTCGAAACCTGGTCTGGCAAGGCCCTGTCGTTACTTTTATTCGCCGTGGAAAGAAGTACTCACAAGAAGCAGGAATGATGTGCCCTACCCGAATTGGAACTGCTCTCGAATAGGATGTGCTTGCGCTTCCAGGTTGCCCGCAAGGTGTCGCTTCTACCTACCTGGTTTTAGAACAGCACTCGGCCATCGACGGTGGACTTGTTTTTTTTTGGGGGTGCTCATTGTTCCCCGCGTCCAGCAGCGGGAGATGACGGCGCCCTCTACGATAAACACGCGAAACTTGAAAGGGCACGCTACATTGCAACCGTTCTCTAAAGTAAACGTGGTTGCTATAAAGGTCGTAACGTTAGTAATGCTATGATAATGCTGCATGTATCAACCTCTACATCTTTACTTTACATGCGTGTTCTATGGTCACCCCGCAGTAGAGCGCAAGTACCAGCAGAGTTCCATGGATGAGACAAAGACGGCAAAGACCAGGACGACAACGATGATAATAGGAAATACAAGGACAAGGTGCAACTGCCGTCAGGGAGGGCCGAATCGTCAAAAATTCACCAAATAAGATTTGGTGAATCTCGTGCATTTCTGAATCATGCTCTACACTTGCATGCGCTCTTGTGGGTGCGCTGTGGCGTCATGCGCAGTAGTCTCATGCACTGTAGTGTCATCCGCCCTTACGATATGCGCTCCTGTAGCAACGCGCTCCTCTGGCCACCCTCAAGTGTGACGCGCTCAAACAGGGCGCGCTCTCGTGATCGGACATGGTGTTTTAGTTGCTGGAAATATGTGGGCAAATTGCTCAATACACACGAAGAATCGTGTGCATGGTAAATGCCGCACGCTACAGAACTGGGTCTCTACGTTAAGCATGCTTGATGTTGTGATCTGATGTCAACCAATGTCCAACTCACTTTTGAATGAAATACCCTTGAAACTGCATGAACTCGGTGGTTGCATAAGAAAAAAAGTGTACGTTAAACTATAAACGTACGTCAGGACAGAAGCCAATGCACACTCGTTTTGTATTTTGAAGCTCTCGAGGCCTTGACGGCCCTCGGGCCCACCCTTCACCCTGATTCGATTATGGGCAGATTAAAGTAATGCTACCAGCTGTTTGACTGAAATGATCATAGGTGTCTACTTTATTATCCGGTGGTTGCGCAGCATCACGAGTGAAGTTCGGAGTCAACAAAATATTTAAAGGTAATATCAAAATCACACATTTTGCATTTCGTGACCTTGTTGCACAGAGACCAAGGTGGTCATTCAATACAGTGCTATGACCAGAGGTCCACAATGCAACAGAGCAAATCATTAGCCAATTGAGTTCAGTGCAGACGTTCTGCTGCACTGGTCCTATTGAATTCCCCCAGACGCCCTCCTAGATTTTCTTACTTGAATCAGCCAATGATATTGGTGCTACTAAAATGGCTCCCTTTTTAAAAAAAAAACCAGTCGGAGTAGTTTATTAGACAGTGTCTAAACATGTCAGAGTCTAGAAACTTGTGTTCGCCACTTTTCCTGCATGCTTTGATCCACGAAAAGCACGATACGACTTCTGTGACAGTCAAGTGTTCAGCAACGGTAGTTACCAAGAGAGGTGTCGGGCAGCCCGGCGGGAGTAGCGGCGATGCCCAAATACTCATGCATGTTTGACCTGGGCCTCTCAGTGCCCTCAGACCTGTCCGGGCTGGCATGCCAACACGTGCCGTTCATGCTATCGAACTACAGACTCACTGCAAGGCAGATTATGCTGTTGTCCGGCTGATGGGAAGAAACCACGGAACTGTATTACATACTGAGTGTTTCAGAAGTTCATACAGAAAGTTAAGTCCTTTTAGCTCGGAAACGGCTGGGACTGGAGAGGAGATTCTTACGGTATTAGAAAGGACGAAAGCACGAGCTTCTTCTAGCTCCACCAGTTTCACTGTGATGTTGTTTTGGCATGCAAAATTCGAATCTCGCGGAAGGAACAAAAATGACGAGTGGACCTGCTGTTGCTGATTTTTCATAAAACGTTGACCCGAAAAATGTCCAGAAAAATGAAGTATGGGAATAAACAGCTAAGACGTCGTGCCCATTCTAATGCTGAGCGACTGCATTAAAAGTTTTCGGTGTCAGTCAGGAGAAAAACCTGCTTAAGCGTGCTGTGACCTGAAATGTTCATGCGACAAGATTTTGCGTGCTCAAGACAATAGGCAGGTAGGTAAGTGAATGCCGTTGAATGCCCGACAAGCAACACCTACTGCAATTGACTCGCAACAATGTGATTACAGAGCCTTCAATCTACAATCACTGGTTACACTCGACGCCAGTGCATGGCCACAATGCTAGATCTGCGTTGGCGGAGAGAATCCTACAAGGATGAGACGTCAACAGGGTGGGGTGGGATGATGGATTAGGTAGCTACCATTGATGATGCTGACATCGGCCCTGCTCATGCGAGGAGTTAAATGGACAGCAAGATGTGTCACGTTAAAAAAAGTGCACAGATCACCTCTCCATTGCCATTCTGCCTCTACTCTCTCGAGCTCTCCCATGGGCTCACCTGCAGTGGTATTTTGCCGTGTAGCATACGGCTCTAGTAGCTTAGATACGCCAGCCATGGCAATGACTTTAGATGGTGAGGGGGAGGTGTTCACTCTGAGCTGATGTTGCCGAGAGGCATTGAAATCTCAGTGCCAAGGGGCGACTGATGCATTTGTGTTCACATGATGGGTGGCGATATGACCACTTGGATGATATGGAAGTGTACACACACAATGACACTGAACACCTTACACGACGGTGCGTGTTTTGTTCATGTGAAAGGTGAGAGCATAACGGTATATGCAGTCCTTGGTGCAAAGATTTTCCGTCGGCATAGCTTCACCTCATGCACTGCACCGAAGCATGTTGAGGTGGAATTTTGAGGTGGAACACGATACTTGGGTGCAATGTTGAGTACAGAGGTTCATTGTCAAAGCTGCCCATTTTGGTGCTAGAGTGCTCAAAAGGAGACCAACTCCAGAGTGTAGCATGCTGAAGAGGCTTCAAATTTGGCTCTTTCAGGGGGTACACATTGATGAAATTTACTTAAATTTACAACGTTTCCAGGGGGGAGCACTCCCCTGGCCCTCAGGCACCAAGCGCAGGCATGCGGAACCCAATCCTCTGAGGCATAGGTTGATAGGTTCTGTGAGGGGACGAAAGAACGCGACTGGGTGCAACAGAATGGCACTTTGACATGTAGACAAAACGCCTCGGACTGTCCATCGTAGTGGTAGTTACGCGGAGACATGCTGCACGAGGAATGGAAAGACGAGAGTCTTCATATGTGCAGGGTGCTCTCGACCAACGATTTTTACACTCACTACAGTGATGCTTTTTACTTCTTGTTCACAGGACATCGTCAATTCCCTAGCCTCTAAAGTGCGTAAACCCCTTGAGCTGTGTTGGTATGTCTCTATTTTCCCTTATCATATCGGTCTTTGATCTTCCACTTGTAGAGGCAAACGTTCTTCTCTTTGACTGTTGCCCCCATCTCCCCTTCTTGAGTCCTACACGTAAAGAGGTACCAAAGCAAGCCCACATGCTCACCACATCTCTTTGTCACTAACTCTCTTTGCTCACCACATATCTGGTTGATTGCACATCTGTCAGTGCAGTGTTGTTTGTTTCTCCACAGCTATACATGGTCAGCTAGTTTCATGACCATACAACCTCGTTCTAATCGCTCTTACATAGTTCGTCCTATAATTGGAGAAAGGAGGAAGTTGCTATTGATAACTGACCTGGTGTGATGAGCGCTGTGTTGTGCTACAATTAAAATCAGGAATACTCAGTGTTGTACAATCGTTTATGGTTTCCAAAAGTCACACAAACTTGGCTTAGAAAAGATTCACAGACACCAATCGACTGCACTCTCTTACAATGATTGTGGTGAATCTGCCATCGTGTTGTGATCATGTTGTTTCTAGAACCATATTAAGATTAATGGATTGTGCGGACAAACGAAAAAGATTGCGCTGGCTACGTACTGTACAGTGCTGGCCATTAGTAACTGCTTAAGGTTTGGCGTGAAATAATTAGACAACGAACAATTTTCAAACAATTTTCGGAGGAGCTACCTTATATTCGATTTTTGTCGATTCGAACAATTTTGAACAATTGCTTGTTTGTTGCTAGAATTCCAGCAAGATATGGAAGCCCATGATGGAATAGGAGTAACCCTGGATTGGGTCTTTTCCTGCCCCAGTTAGTGACAAACATCTAAACACTTAGCAGATTATAAAGCCTGGCGTGGCAAGTCCACCAGTGTGCTCAGCTTACTCTGTCCTCCTTTTCAAGGATTTGCCAAAGTGATTCACTTGCATGTATCTGACAAGTCCATGGAGGTCCAGAGGTTGTCTACTAAGCTGGAAGCCTCATACAGAACTGAGGCACTCCATGGTGAGCACAGAGCACTCACATGCAAGGTGAATAAACTCCTCATGTTCATCTCTGCAGATCCTACAGATCTGTTCAGAGAATTCACTGTCTATATAATGATGGTAATTTAGGTAATTGGAGCCTGTGAGGTCCTGAAGAACAACACTAGGGGTAGGATGATCCTGGCAAGCTGTGGTATCACCCGTGCTGCCAGGAACATCCAACCAATATTTTGTTTGACGACAGGTGGTAAGGTGATTCCATCTCTCCTGTCATCTGTCATAGAAAAGGTTTTTGATAGCCCTCTTAGCTGTGTTGGCACGGCCATCCCCCAGGTCCACCTGCTCCAGGAGCCAGTTGCCCCAGAGGAGGTGACCCCGGAGGCGACTGCGTCCAATACCATCCCACCTGCTCTAGTTCCTGCCCCTTATCCTATATGCTGCCTGAGCCGCCACACACTGGGAGAACAGGTCAAGGGGCATAACATCCAGGACTGCCTCCAGGCCGCTGTGGGAGTGGAACGTTGTATGTGGGCCATGGCCAGCAAGCCTAGCTTTTGCACCCTATTAATTTTGAACAATATGCTTTTTATATGGGGCGTGGGGGGTCGAGATGCTGTGTGACAAAAAACAAACTGCTGCTGTCCTTACCACCATGGAAAAAAGGTCTCAAATTTAGAAAGAACTGGGGAATGTCCAAGCTCTTTGGAAAGGTATACCAAGTTCTTCTGGTCCTGCCACCAAGCTCTACTGAGGCAGAGCAAAGCTTCAGCTTCAATGTCCAGTTTGTCACAAAGCCAAGATCGTCTCTAGGACCAGTTACAGTTACAGTCATCTAGTCGAGCAACTTCTTGTTTCTTCAAATTTGGGCCTCAAATATGATGAGTGTCTTCTACATACAAAGTAATTTAGCCTAAGGGGGTGGCCAAAGCAAAAGTCCAAAAAAATGTACAACTCATTATTTTTACTACATTACTTTTAGCATTTCGAAAGAGAAGATTCTGTACTGCTCTATGCTACTGTAAGGGCAGGGATGGCACGTAAAGGGGGAATTTTGAGCTCAAATTTTGAGCAATTCTAGCTCCATGTGTATTGTGTCACTTCCTAAAATTTGACCTCAATGTTCCAAGATTTAGGTGCCCATTTTTTGCATCAATTGTCCAGTCGTTATGAAGTTCTGCAGTACAGAGGGACTGTGCAGTACGGAGTTGTACAGTTTTGGGGAATCTTGCTTCGGCCACCCCGAAGTATTAGTGGAAAGCGCTGTAGACCGGAATTTGCTATATCTGGCATCAACCGGACGCTTTTCCCATGTGTACACCTGCCCGGAGGTGCATCATCACCAATGTCAGAAGGATCAACACCCAGATCAATAGATCTATAGCAGGTGAAAATCAGGTCGAAGAAAGTGGTGTCTTAGTGCTGGGTCGAGCTTCTCAGCTTGAGGAAACCATTCCCCTCAAGTTGCTTCCACTGCTTCTATACCTTGTACCCTCTGTCGGCCTCAGCATCATCTTAATCCAAGCCACCTGAGCTCTTGGACATGGAACATGCACATGAGGCCGTCCTGCTCTCCTCCACCTACGTACGGGGTTGACAAGAATTAACTGGCTATAGAAAATGTTATGTAGCTCCACTGCTTGAGCATCGTATGAAGCGACATTGGTATCGATGGAAAGTAATTTTGTACCAAGGTCAGTGACAAGAGTATGCTTGAGGAAGTAGGGATTTATGATAAAAGCAAAAAAACCTGCCACACTCACTGTCAGGTTCTTTTAACAGCTAGTACACGCATGAAGAGAAATGACAAACAGGATCAACATAAGGTGGAGCTTCCACAGGATGTTGCGTAAAAAATTGTCAGCAGTTGCCCACAGAAATAAATGATGAAGAGTGACTTTAAATTATCCCATTTGTGAGTGACACGACCTCTCATTCTTGCACCTCTCCTACCTTTTCCTCCAGCGAGTTTCTTGATTCTTCAAGGCAGTGACGAAGAGAAAATAGTTCTAGATAATTCACATGAATGATGTGAAACGATGAGAAGAGCTGCATTGGAGAATCACAGGTGAACCTTGCTTTGGAAGGTTGTATTGTGAAAATCGGATGATTGCAAGGACAGTTTTAAACATTGACTTCTAAAGTAATCAAAGAATTGATACAAATGTGTTTTGGTATCTCTACTTCATATCCATTCTCTTTCACACGACTTTTCATGCTTGCACTGAGTGAAAGAAGAACCAGGCAAAAAACAAATCAGCTTCATCTGCTCTTCTCAAAAGCAGTTTAAAATGACGCAAAGTGAAACTTCCGACTAGTTTAGTAACATGCCATCAACTTGGCGTGTACTGCGGCAGTCTCGGTACAGCAGCACCTGTTCCCGTCTTCCCTCTACCCTTCTTTCGTTCTCTACTGGACTACCGAGCAATGCTCCGGTTCACAAGGAAGTCACAAAAATCCGGGTGCACATCGTGATTCCAGTCCACTCGCATCAGGAGGCCGGAGGAGGCTAAGCGAATTTCTTTAAGGACACTTCTTGGGTCATCGAACATCATCATAGCAAGTTAGAGTTTAATCCAACCAGTTATTGTGACATCACCCTGGGACAACATGACACAATTTTCTTTTACTCGTCCTAAGGCCGCCGTCGGCGGCCCGAGCGGATTCAAGTCATCAATTCGAGCCACGACTCACTGGCCTGGCTGCTTCTCCACAGAATCGCAACATGTTTCGGCGGGAAATTTGAATATACCTTGAGCCGCCCAAAAGTATCCCATGAAACCCACTGACACTTGGTGCACATCTACATAGAAACTAGGCACACCTAAGTAGATGACACAGTGAGCACATAGCATCAATGGCGCATAACTGTGTAAACTGGTGTTGCCTGACAGAAAACGCTGAATTATTATTAGGATAGAGAGATATTATACAAGAAATAAAATACAAGAAATAACTCCCGTAAAAACATGACAGTGATTGATTTTGATCTGATCTGAGATCAAAATTGTGGTGACCAGGCTATAGTCTGGTCAAATGTGACTTGTGCTTGTCGACTGCATTTTCACTTTGTCGTGGACACAAAAATTTCTCATGCCAGGTGTGCATTACGTACGGTGAGTGCGCACTGTATGTACATACATGAGATGATATTATTGTATAATTATTGCGCCCATCACCACCCTCATCCTCAAACCTCCCAACAGTGACTCACCAGGATATCATCATTGATACTTACTTGACTTCTTGTACTAATACTTCTGGTTCTCGGAAAAGGCTTTTTCGCAGATCTTACAACTGTAATCATGGAGGTGTTGCCATAGGTTTTAATTCAAGCGGCAGTTGTTGCCTTCAAGGCTTTTGTGAATGAGGACATAACTGCAGAGTTCCTTCTTAAAAAATAGTAATAAAATGAAAGAAGACGTGCGAGAGTGTGTTGCTATGGCTTGACTTTTTGCCGTGAAAATGGTGCTTTGCTGAAAATGATCCTCCTTGATTCGCTGTTATCCGCACTTGCATTATGTTTGTGCCATAAGGTCATGTTATCTGCCTTAAAGGGATAAATAGCCGATGAACGTGAGTGTTGTTTAAGAGTCGGCTGCTCTCAGTAGAGCACCACTACGTTGATACGGATGGCAGACTAAAGCTACGTGTGACCGGAGCTTAAGACACGCGGACTTCCTGGGAAAAGGATGCGCTCTTCTCTCTGCGCTGTCAGCTTTTTTCACGTCTCATGAGCAGAAGACCCAGAAATTCCTTGTAAGGCTGCGGCTAGACGTACATTTTTTCTGCGCGTGCTTGCCTTTTTCGGCAGCCTTTTTTTCCACTCACCGATTGGAAAAAAGGCCAGCATTAGAAAAAAAGGCAGTGGAGCTTGTGTGATGTCAGTGGAGGAGGTAGCAAGTCAAAACATAGAAGCTGCCGGAAAAATATGAACGTCTAGCTGCAGCTTAAGCTGTCTGTGCGCATGAAGTCTTCTTCACTTCCTCTTTCTTGGTCGTGTCATATGACTGAAGTCTGTGTCATAGTTATTGCCGCCATATTATTCTCTTGAATTTGAGAAATTAGTAAAGGAATTCAAAACTAACAAGAGCTAGACTTCAGATGACGTCACTAGAACATATGCAGTTTTCCTAAGGGGATCTGGGCTTGGGTTGTCTGTAAGCTTTGGTACGATACTGATCACAGACACTTAGGCCACTTTTTGGAAAATCGTACGATCCACCTTCCTTGCACAAGATCTCCAATGTCCTGCCTTCAACGTCTTCCAGCGGCCTTCCACCCTTGCAGATGTACCTTTGCTTGTTGTCTGTAGTCACGTCGCAGTTGGAGGAAACCACTTCCAGGGGAGAAATCTTCAAAAGTCCTGTTTTCTCTTCCAGCTTGGGAGACCCAATACATTGAACAGGAGGACAGGCAGTTGCTCTTGTTTCAGGAGCTGCTGCCACTCCTGCTGATCACCATCACGCTGAAGCTGTTGCAAAGAGTATGGCCGGCAAAATTCTGCATTCACGGAGCTAAGCAGACAAAACTCTATACTTGCACTTAACTGCGTGGGGTGTCTCGAGCAGGTGTTCATTTTTAACGGTGCTGGAGGACTCGAATACTGCGTCGATACCATGAACAACAACTGTCTGACGTCACTGACTTGATGTATTTGAACATTAGCTTGAAAAGCGAACCAAACTCGAACTTGCAACTCTTATAAAAAAAGACATGAGAGGTGACGAGTAGTCTCACCGACAGATAGAGTGTCTCCATCTTGTCAATGGTGCCAGGATTGTACTCTGGCTTGCACGAAGCTATGGTTTTCACCATGGCGTAGACCGTGTTCTAAAGAATCCTTAGCGCCAAATCCTTGGCCCTTTGCAGAAAATCTTCTTGGTCACACCCCATGCTCAACAACGCAATCATTTGGTACTGAGTGTTGGCCAGATTGTCTTTCTGAACCAAAAGTGACTGGTTCCTCATCCACTACTTCCTCATGAAGCAGTTCTTGTTCTTGAGCAGGCGACATCAGTTAGGGAGCGGGGCCTTCAAACGCCGACTGCTTGTGGTGCACCATGGAGTTGACCGCAGCCATTGCGCTTCCTTGAGCGTGTAATTCGTCTTTGAGAAGAAGAATTGTGGCATCTCGACGTGACATTTGCTTTCTCAGTGAGACACAGGGATGTGTTCGGTGCTCGCACGTGCGCTCGCGTCAGAATCGTCACTTACTCCGCAGAGTATTTAGGGCAGCACCTCGACCTCTCAAGTAATGTTCTCAAATATTGAGCTGTTCCCGCACGCTCTGCCACCATCCATGTCTACGTCATCGCGTCAGGGCACTTCCTTAATGGTCCGATCCCTCTCGTCCAACGCTAGTCTCACGAGCGCCACCTGGCGCCTACCTGCATCCACTTCTCGCCGATCATGCCCATGCTGATGCTCAAGCAAACTGTTCTGCGTCTGTATCTCCGCCAATAAAGCCTGACTGTCACCTATTTTACTGACGAGAGCGGCGTAGATGCGTTCTGGGGAGCGCAATACCTCCAGGCATTCGCCCAGCTGAGCTTCCGATTGATTTATCCTCTTTCTGAGCGCGCCAGCAATCGCGTCGTGGTTCGCAATTTGTTTGGTCAGGTTGCATTCACTCTTTTGCGAGGCGCTGACGTCTTTGGCCACGCGGCTGCTGGTCAACAAAAGCATGCGTCCGCCACCTACATGCGATGTAGATCTAGCTATCTTCACAAGGCCTAACTACAACCCTACTTACTTCTAAGATCTGATCCCCGTCCTCTTTCACCCCTTGAGCAAGTTGACACCATTAGGCATCAGTTTGGGGTCGTGTAGAAGCAGCGATAGCGCCTTTTCATGGACGCCAATTTCTGGTGCACCTCGGTCCAGGTAGGCCTCCCGAGCGGGGCCTCCTGTCATAATAGTTCTCTAGAGCCTGCTCCTGGGGCGGGAATGGCGATGACTTCCGATATTCATGTTAGCTTGCTTCCTGTATGCCTCTGTCTTGCTTCGGCGGTTCCCAAACTCCCGGCTGATGAAAGTCGAAGAACTGCTCCAAGGGGAGCTTGCCACGAGTCTCATGATTAAGCACTAGTCGAAGGTCTTCATCCTAGGTGACTGTACTGTGAGTTAGAAAAACTTGGCTTACTTCATGTCTTCCGTATGAAAGGAGAGCAAAGGAGTAAACCAAACTGCTCTAACAAACCTTTGCACTGCCCGTAGCTTCAGGGTGGATGATTGGCTGTGTTAACCTTTTTGTCACTCACGAATTGCGGTGTCCTTGTGAGGCACTTGACGAGACTGAGAAAGTGATGCCTCCAGTTCGTACTAGCCTCCGTCACTGGTGTTTTTTGGATCTCTTCGATCATGTTCTGCTCCTCTGTCAGGCCTCGCGTCTTTGCTAGGAGCATCGTTTTTGTCATGATTGCCCACTGCATCAGTTGGAGGATGGATTCGCTCTCCGGAGCGCTCGGATTGCGCGAAAGCTTCAGTATACCGTCGTCCATAAGGGAACGGCAAGTAAGCAATTCCAGCAATCTCATATACTGTTCCTTCAAATTCAACCCTGTCCTCTGTTAATTATGCTTCGTCACGTTACGTGCCATCTTGTCGTTATCAAGCACAGTCTCTCTGTCCGCTTCATTTGTGAAACTCTTTTGTAGGGTCCTCTTGTCAGCAAGTAGCGCAAGGGCTGTTCGCTCTGTTCCAGGCGAGCGATCAAGCGAGGACGCAATACTTATATCCAACGGAGTGGACTGCATCGTAGTGACGTTACTATGTTTTGTACCTCGTTGCCGAACATCTCTCTGGGACTCGGACTTTGCAACGCCAAGTTCGCCGGCCCCTGTTACTTCAGATGTGCTTTCCTTGACCACTCTCCTCCAAGAGGTTTCCAGGCTCCGACAAAGTTGGATGCAGCAAGCAGAGCCAGCTTGCTGCACAATGCTTTCGCCGCGGAATGTCATGCATTCTCTAAAAACGCGAGGATGAAACATGATTAGGAAGAACTGGAGGGGTGACTTAGAATCTTTGATGGCGTAAAAGTCCTCCCTCTTCCTAGTGACACGACAGTGAAGTCCTCTAGAGATCCCCCAACTCCCCATCAGAACGTCAACGTGAACCTGTAGCACAACCTCACCATCTCGTCATAACGAAAGTTTGCCTGTGCGCCCTATAACATACCGGGGGTTCCACATAAAATCGTACACTCAGGCCAGGAATCTGCACATGACCCAGACCAGGTTAGCACCAAAGGTAACAGACAGTGGTGTCGATTTATAGTTGCAGATTTACTTATCAATCGCAACACTTAAAATCACCCAACGCATCTCCACAACCGTGCAATGTAGATCGAAAATACCACTGCAGTGTACAATTTGATGTGGTCCCCCCGTAGGTAGGAAGCATGTCGCATAACTTCCTCAACACGATTCCTGTTGAAATACACAGCAGACATATGCATAGATGCGTTACACTTGTCTTTTTATACTCGTGTTTATTTTTTGGAACAACTGACTGATTACAAACATTCCTTTATCTCGCTAAAAAGTCTAAATACGATTGGTTTGTTACATCCTTCAATGCAGAATACGGATTCGAAGACAGGTTGAAACAGAATTCATTTCAATGCAGCAGATGGCGCTATAATATCCGATCTCTTCTTGCCTTCGGTACAATAGGTGGAAGAATAACAATGATTTTATGTACACAGGTAAATTGGTAATCGTGACCACATCAGCCGTCGTCCTGCCACACCATCAATTTGCAGCACGTGTAAAACATAAAATGAAAGCGTATTTTTCGTTCAAAGTCCTAACCTTGTCCCTTGGGAGCTGAGGGAGGGGGAGGGGTGTGTGATTCCTTGCGCAGTAATTAAAAAGATCTTGATGATATCACAGCAAAAATATTGTTCATGAACTGGGTGAACAAAAGCTCTCAGCAGCCAGAGCAGCTTCGTTTCGTTCATTTAAGTCACTTGTCCGCTTTTTCACTTTTGCTATTGTCCTCTTCAGCCGCAGAATCGTTATGGCCAGATGTGTCTTCCTGAATCTCTTTCTCCTTGTCAGGAGCAGGTGTCGACGATTCAGTGGCAGTTGAAACGTCGCCTTTCTCTCCACTTTCATTTTCCTCTTTTCGTGCTTCAATAGAAGAATCTCCTTGGGGAGAGTCTTGCTCCTTCATCAGTCTCTCTTTCTTTTTTTCTCGTAGCAAAACTCTTTCGTCACTTGTCAGACCCTTTCTAGCCTCGAAGCCTTCCTCGCCCTCTCTAGCGGACCCATCCTGCTTTTCTCGGGCATCTTCTACATCGTCGTGAGCCTCGTTAGAGGTAGACGTTGCAGCACTTTCCGTGCCTTCTTTTCTGCCGCTACTTGATGCCTCTTCTCCTGCTGCAGAAGCTGCCTGCTTTTTTTCCGCGAGAGCGGCTGCCACAGTCCCTGGTTTGGGCTTGGAAGTGCCAGGAGAGGAGCTCTTGGACGAAGACGCCGATGACAGCCCGTTGGAAACTGACGCTGGAAGGCTGGAGGCAGAAGCCAAGCTGCTCATGGAGTACATGGCTGCAATGCTAGGATCGAGGCTAGCTAAGACTTTAGGGTCCATGGAGGCTAGTGTTTTAGGGTCCATAGCAGCAAGGTTGGCCATGGTCTTTAGATCCATAGAAGCTAGACTAGCCATTGCTTTGGGATCAAGACCCAACATTTTCGGATCCAAGCTTCCTAAGGACGTAAGATCCAACCCAAGTGACGCTCCAGCTTTGGGGTCTGTCTTTGATGACTCAGCTGATTTCTCGGAAGATGACGAGGCAAACAGTTTAGGATCTAGCCCCAGCATTTTAGGATCCATGCCGGCCAAAAGTTTGGGATCCATGCCGGCCAAAAGTTTAGGATCCATCTTGCCCAACTGTTTAGGGTCCAGTCCGTACATTTTCGGGTCGAATAATTTTGGGTCGACACCAAGCAGCTTGGGATCGAGATTTGCGAGGAGCTTCGGGTCCAGTCCCAACATCTTGGGATCGATTCCTGCCATGATCTTAGGATCCAATCCGTAGGCGGCGGCAAGCTTTGGGTCCAACCCAAATGCCTTCGGATCTAGGATAGAGTAAGCTTTGGGATCTGTTGCTGTCTGAGACTTGGAAGCTGTTGTGGATGGCTTAGACTCCAAGCTGGAGAATGTCGGCACGGTAGACGTTGAGATTCTTGCTGTACTCTTAGATGTAGATTCCTTGGTACTGCGTGGTTGATCTAGCAGGCTTGATACAATTTTGGGATCCAGTCCTAGGCTTTGTAGGGCCTTGGCGTCGAGGCCTTGCAGCATCTTTGGGTCCAATCCGAACAGTCGTGGGTCGAGGCTGGCAGGAGAAGTCGATGATGGCATAGACATTGACAAGGATGTCAGCGGACTTGAGCGACCAATGGTGCTACTGCTGGTGCTACTTGGCGCACGATAGTCTGGCAGACCAAGTAACTTAGGATCAATGCCAAATTGTTTAGGATCCATTCCTCCAAATAGTAACTTAGGATCCATCATTCCCAGCAGCTTTGGATCCATACCCGCTAAGAGTTTTGGATCAAACCCACCAAAGAGTTTCGGGTCAAACCCAGCCAAAAACTTTGAATCTAGACCTTGCAAGAGTTTTGGGTCGATGCCTGCAGCTTGAAGCGCTTTGGGATCCATACCAAGCAGAGACTTTGTGTCTAGGCCTAGCAACCTCGGATCAAGCTGCATGGTCTTTGGATCAATTCCAACTGCCTGCAGGTGCTTGGGATCCATGCCAGCCAATACTTTGGGGTCAATGCCAAGTGATGCAGCTGTTAGTCCACCAGACATTGTGACCTTATTAGCGCTTGATGAGGTAGCAGGAGCAGAAGATCTCGGTGACCGCCTCTCATCACTCTTGGAGCTAGCTCTTGATGGTGGCCTCGGTGAGGGAGACGCCCTAGATCCACGAGGGGAAGATGTTGACCTTGATTCCCTGCTAGAGGTGTTCTTACTTTTGCCGCTATTCAGGAAATCCTGCATTCCTAGCATAGGATTCATCATTCCGGGCACACCATATCCGTACATGGCTGCCAATGACGGGTCCATGGCCGCCATAGCTGCCATCATGCTTGAATTTGGATTCTTTGGATCCAAACCGAGAGCCGCCATTGCAAGAGGGTCAAGCTTGCTGTTCTTAGGATCAAGACCCAGGGCAGCAAGCATACTGGGATCAAGCTTTTTGGGATCAAGCCCAATGGACTGAGCAAGTTGTTCTGTTGAAGCCTTTAGGTCTGTTGCTTTAGACGTTGACGCGGAAGAAACTGGAGTGTTTCTGTCAGACTTGCCTGATGGACTTGGTGAAGGACTGCTCTTCTTTGTATCCAGCATGCCCATGGCTTGAAGAGTCTTTGAATCAATTCCCATTAGTTGCAACGTCTTTGAATCCAAGCCCATGGCTTGAAGAGTCTTCGGGTCCATGCCCATCGCTTGGAGCATTTTGGGGTCAATAGGAGGGGACTGCATTTTGGGATCTACTCCGAGAGACTGGAATGACTTTGGGTCCAGTCCCATGGCTTGTAGAGATTTTGCATCCATTCCCAGGCTCTGAAGCATTTTCGGGTCAAGGCCTAGAGTTTTGGGATCTAAGCCCATTGCTTGGAGAGATTTTGGATCCAAGCCCATTGCTTGAAGAGTCTTCTGATCCATCCCCAAAGACTGCAGCATCTTCGGATCCATACCCATAGACTGAAGAGTTTTGGCGTCCAGACCCATGGCTTGCAATGATTTCTGATCTAAGCCCAAATTCTGTAAAGATTTTGGATCCATGCTCATTGCCTGAAGTGTCTTTTGATCCATGCCCAGCATTTGAAGAGTCTTTTGATCCATTCCCATTGCTTGAAGTGCTTTGGGATCCATAGTCATAGCCTGAAGAGTCTTTGCATCTAACCCCATCGACTGCAACAGCTTCGGGTCAAGTCCCATTGCCTGTAACACCTTGGGATCCATTCCCATGGCTTGGAGAGACTTGTCCAGACCCATTGACTGCATGCTCTTCTGTTCAGCCGATTGAGAAGTTTTCGTATCTAATCCCATCAGTTTTGGGTCAATTCCCATTGACTGCAACGTTTTGCTATCCAGCCCAAGGCTCTGTAGAGTTTTTGGATCCATTCCAGCTAAGCCAAGGGATTGCATAGCCTTGGGATCGATACCCAAGGTTTTCGGATCAATTCCCATAGCTTGTAAAGATTTTGCGTCCATGCCTAAGGCTGCCAGCATCATAGGATCGAGTTTTCCAGGATTCTTCGGATCGCCAAGTCCTAGCATAGCGGCAGTTACTGGATCTAGCTTCTTAGGATCCAGCCCGTATAGCGCAGCCAGGGACATCGGGTTCTTTGGATCGAGTGAAGTGAGAGACGAAAGAGGATTCTTCGGATCAAGTCCTAGTCCAGCCATGGTGCTCATTCCAGTAGTGCTGTAAGATGGGCCAACTCCAGATGACGCGCTCGATTTTGACATCTTCAGCATAGGCTCTGCATCCAGAGGAGGTCGGCCTGGACCCTTTCGCTTTTGCGTCGGCTCTGGTATGACAGCCGTGGCGGACTGCTTGCTCTTCACCAGCTCCGCCCACTTCGGGTCAACTTCAAACATAGGGTTCTCAATCAGCCACTGTGCCAGATACTTGAACATTGGACCTTGAGTGCCTGACAACTTCTTGCCCGTAAAACGATTAAAGACAGTGACATGCTCGTCACCTGACAAGTTGCTCATCCATTCCATTGGATTGGCTGCTGCGGCTGATACTTTGGCCTTTGCAGAGGCCGACGTGGCTGTGGCCGAAGAGGGTGTAGTTGGTCTCTCAGGGATAACGCCCATTTGGTCTGCCAGCCACTTCTGCACCTTGGTGTCTGTGGGCCCACCAAGCATTTCCTGCAGCTTGTTAAGATCTGGCATCTTCTGCTCAGAAGAGGAAGTCTTTTTCAATAAACTTTGCCCTGGCGAGATATCTTCCTTGGGAGACTCAAGTTGGACTCCTTTGGCTGCGCCCAGTCCAAACATTATGTCATCTAGTCGCTTCTTTTTCTTGCTCTTATCAGCAGTAGTCTCATCGCTTAGCTAAAATAGAAAGAGGATTTGAGTGAGAACTAGACCAACAATTCAAATGCATCTGTTGCGCTATGCATAGGTACGGATTACAATGCATGTAGCAAACTTATATACGATGCTGCAAGTACCTGCACTCATGCGCACACATATGCAGTACAGTGCGGTGTATAAATGCGTGTGAGCGTACCATTATGCACCATCCACTTAAGCTGGCGTAACTAACCTTTCTCTTCTGCAATCCAAGTTTGTCCAAAGCAGATTCCAGTCTAGACCCCTTTGGTGTGCTGGACCCTCGCTTCTGCAGATCCAACATCGGCAGGACACCAGTGGAACCTTCAAGCGCGGCGTCACCATTCACCGGAGTTATCTCTACGCCAGGTTGAGGTTTGGACCTAGAAAACATCGTACCAATTATTACTATGCTGTTGCTTTTCGTAAGGTCCTCTCGTAGCTGCACGATTCGTAGCACATGCAAGCCCATAATGAGTTGCACTTTCTCCTGGAACGAACACGGGGAATAAGAAGCATGGTAGCACTACAGTACTTAAGTTCGAGAATGTATTAGTAGTAAGGAAGAGGAAAGGGATCATTACCCTCTACCGGAGAGGTCAAGCGCCTCTTCCTCTGTCCTGAGAGTGTCCGGAGAAGATATCGGTGTGATCGTAACACCCCTCAAATTAACGAAATTTGTCGACTGACTCTGGTCAGCCTCATGCAGTAGAAGAGGAGAGGCAGCAGGTGGCCGACAGAGAAGCAAGTCACCCGCAGTTCTGAGAAAGCAGTGGAAAGGGAAGCAAAATAACATTAACATAGTTGAAAACCAATGGCTTGGTCATTGAGGACGGATGCTGATGAAGCGTTAGATAGGGGGTGAGGAGAAAGGAGTGAATGCAAAACTGCTCATTCATAACTTACGGATTGCTACTCTTCTTCTCCTTGTTGTGTTCGTTGTACAAGGACTTGATGTACGTCTCCCACATCTCTTTCTCCGCAACAGCCCTGCAGATTAATGGGCAAGCATGGAATTCACACTATCAAAACAAAACGACAGAAAGAACTCACCTTGCATCCTCAGAGTTGCTCTCCGCTGCCAAGGTGGGCTGTTGTAGCAGTGTCCTTATCTTGGACTTCTCTTCTGACGGTGCATATGCATCAAGCGGCCTCCGTCCGCGTCTCTGTCGCCGCGCTGACGTAGCCGAGTGAGTCAACACATTTGGATCCTCGTACGATAGCTCGGAGGACTCGGACATGGGCGTAGAAGTGTCGTCTCTCTGACCGCCAGTCGTGGTCGCCATAGCCATTACTTCTTCTTCAACCTCTTCGTCAAGAAGGTGGTCTCCCAGCGGATAATCAGAACCGACAGTCCACTCGCCACTTTCTACACAGGCTATTACGTGACTCAGCCTAATCTCAAGGATCTTATCCTTCGGCCACCTGATTGCCGACGCATATGTTTGTGCCATCAGGTCGTTCATCACCTCCATGTCGTAGATCATGCCACCCTTGGCCATCTGCTCCATCTGTTGGATGCTGATCTGAGGGGGAGGAATCGATACTGATACTTTCCTTCGTGGAGGAGCAGTCACTTCAACAGGAGTTGACGCGGACTCATCTTTGCACTCTTCCTTCACGAGTTTACTGCTCGAATCTTCGGGTTTCTCGGCTTCAGCAGTTTCCTCCTTAACTTTAGAATTAGTGTCACTACCTTCAGCTTCGGCGTCCTTCTCGTTAGCTTTGTTTCCGCCTGCCTTGTTGTCGGCGTCATCTTTCTCCTTGGGTTTCTCTTTCTCTACCTCTGTTTTCTTTTCTTTGCTCTTAGCAGCTTCCGCCTTTGCCATTTTGGAGGCCTCAATTGCCAACTTAGTAGCCTCTGTAGCATCCTTGGTTGACTTTCGTCGGGACCTCGTCTCTTTTACAATTTCTTCAGGTGGTGCTGGCTTCTTTTCTTCTCTCTTCTTTTTTTCTTTCTTCTTTGGCTTTTCTTCAACCTCTTCCTTCTTTTCGTCAGTGTCTATATTCTCGGTGGAAACAGCTTCTGGCGCTTCAGCTTCGTCGTCCTTTTTCTTGACCTCGGCCTGCTCTTCCTCGGCTGTCGTGTCACCCTTGTCGTTCTCAACCACGTCAACGCTGTTCTCCTCGATAGTGACAGACTTTTTCTGGCCGCGCTTCTTGCGCTTTTGAAATGCCTCTAACTCTTTCCTATCAACGAGATCCTCGCCTCCAAGATGTCTTTTGAGAATGTCCTTGAAGCAAAGCTCGGGATCATTCAGCACGTAGTATTCCATACGACTGAGACCGTGCCTGGCTACCCCTATGATCAGATCACGATCATGCATGCCGGGGATCCACCAGTCGGGTAGATCAAGCGCCGAGTCGCATAACTTGATTCTTTCCTCCAGCTCTGGATGATCGACAATTTGCTCGCGCAGACGACGAAGAAAGTCGATCCGGTCCAAAATCCGTTTAGCTTTATCTTCGGAGATGGCCTCCACGCTGTCTTGGACCAGTTCTGAAATACAAGGAAATGAGAATCCACCAGGGTTCGAGCAGTGACACTGTGTGTGCATTGCTGTAGGCACGATCACAAACGTTCTGGATGCAACTAAATGACGTACTAGATTTACTCTTACGTGGAGCGATGCTTGCTCGGAATTATATACGTATACACAAATGTATGAAGAACTAGTGCATAGTCTTCATAGCAACCTCATTACGAGTACCGACATACATCGCTACAATGCATATGCTATGTAAATAGCTTACCCTCTGCCTCGGTGAGCTTCCTGCCGGCCACCCTCTTGCACATAGCTGTGAAGGCTATGTAATGCTCGGTTAGGGTATCGTCAAACTTCTTTTCCAGCCTGGCCAACTGCCTGAACTTGTCCCACACGTACCGCCTCTCGTCGCGGTTGTACTCTACGCCATAGGCATTGAGCGCGCGCAGGAATTCCGTCTCCTCTTTGTGACTCCATTGCCTCTGCAGCATGTCTATCTTCTGCTGCTCCCGCTCGCGGATCACCTGCTCGATGCGCTCGCGCCGCTCGATGCGCTTGTCCTTGGCCGCCTGGCGCGCCTCCTCCTTCTTGAACTCGCGCTGATAGGCGGTGATGAGCCGGCGAAGGCGACCGTTCAATTCGGTGGGGTTAGGGAAAGCAGCTAGCTGCGGTTGGCCGTTTTCTCCAGAGGCGGTGGTAGCAGCCGCAGCAGCTGCGGCAGCTGCATCGGCGACGCTGGCAGCAGCAACGGCGGCGGCGTTGCTAGCCTCGGAGTCCTCTGGCTTCACTGAGGAAGCGCGGGACTCGGATGGAGTCTTTGAACTCATGCTGAAGAACGAGGAAAGGAGAAAGCTGAAAGGGGAAGAGCAAGGGAAAAAAGTTCAACTACCAACCTGTCCTCGTCCTCCTCAAATTTGGAGTTCTCGTCCTGGTCAATGGAGTGCTTGAGTTCCTCTTGGATCTCGCTGGAGTCTGGTGGGCCGCAACGCGACAAAAAGCACAAGTCAGGGTCCAGCCTCATCATGTTGTACCTGCATGGTGAAAAAATATCAGTGACGATCGAGCACGAACGTACAACTTGGCTGGTGGCTCTGGATAAGTCAATCTCACCTCTCGTAACCGTGCCGAATGGTGCCCACCAGGAGAGACTTGTCTGCTTCGGCGTCCCACCAAGCGCAAGGAGGACCGTCGCACGGAGGTGGGGACAGATTGAGGTCGCTGGAAGGACAAAATCGCGTAAATGATACATGGCTGCTCGTCTCTTGCTTTCTTGCGGTATGAGCTTTTGGAAATTACATACACTGCATACTGTTCGTACAACTACGTGCCCCTGGTCGACGGCAATCGGGAGAAAGCTTCCTCTCTTCTTTGGGAGTGAATTAGGAGAAAGAAAGTCAACTTATGAGGCTCGATTTCAGACATACAAAAGCGAGAGAGAAGCGAGAGCTCTTGCTGTGGTAGTTCGGGTGGTGGGCGAGCAAGCCAGCAAGCGCTTTTGTCCGCCTCTTCTTTCCATCTCCGTACATTACGTGCAGGCGGGAGAGAGAGAGAGAGAGAGAGGTGGGCAGCGGCTTATACGAAGTATCGGATGGAATAGGAAGGCGCCAAATCGGCTTCTTCTTTTCCATCGGACAAGAAGGAAAGTCGCTTGCTTGCCTGTAACAACCAATCTTTCGGAGAGCATGTAGTAGAGGCCGGCAAGGAGGACACAGAGAGAGAGAGAAAAGAGAGGAAGACGACACACAGCCTTTCCACCTCTCACATATTTGTCGCCAGTTTCCTGTCTCTCTTTCTTTCCTCGCATACCATTAATGGTACCAACCGAGCACATTCTTCCCCTCCTCCTTCCTCTCCTTACCTCGCTCGTACTCCAGGCGTATTGATCTCCTCCATGAATGCCTCCAAGATGTCGTGTTGGATGTAATAAAGCATTCTAATCCTGAGCAGCAACTTGGTGCCGTGTCTGTCCAAATGCTTGCGGTAGCTTCTATCCAAGTACATCTCCATGTCGTACTTCTCGTCAGAGACCCACCCAATGGACTCGCCGCCGACACCGTTGCCACTTCCGTCTTTGTTCTTGCTCTTTTTTCCCTTGCGGCCTCTGGGCACGGGACCGGAGAGTCCAGAATGGTTTTTACTAACTTTGTCGCCACCGCCGAACTCTTTAGGGGTGATCAGATCCCAGATGAATGACTTAATCTTCTCGTCGCCCTTATATGTGTTGAGACAGTAGAGGATGATGATGCGACTGGCGTCCTCAACCAGAGTTGCTGAATAACCCTTACGCAAGCTGGCGTTCTTCATGATATCTTCCCAGCGACCCCACCTAAAAGAGAGTAACGGGGTTACTACGAGTGGTGGCACCTTCATTCTGTATAAGAACAGCCACCATATTGTCTGACTGCACCTCAGTTATGCTTTAAAACTCACTTGAAACCCCAAATGTGTTCCATCAGTATTAGCATGGCAGTTCATCATAAGTACTTGTCAGACTAAAAAGCTATACGTAATGACTTAAATGCGTTAGTTCTTCCAGACGTTTCAGCACTCAGTCTCTACTACGCATTTCCACTCGAAGCTCTTAAGCTCCGTAAAAGCATTACATACTATCTTGATTAATATACTCAATGTTGTCAGTACTTACCCGAAAGCCAGTAGATTGTTCTCGATCCGGAACAACTCTCTCTTGCTCCACTGACCATATTCAACGTCTCTCTCGTCTTCCATGTAGTCGTCATCGTCGTCAAATCTCCTTCCCTTCCTGCTAGACCTGAGCTTCTTGCTTCGCCCTCGTCGCACGTCGTCATCGCTGTCAGATGAGCTGTCAAGCTCAGACACATCCCTGGGATCGAGGCTATCGTGACCGCCAAAGCGCTGAATCTTCTTCCTGGATCTCGGTTCTGACATCATGAGCGCTGTAGTCTCGTCAACTTCTTCCACTTCAGCTTTCTTTGCCCACTTTGCCCAGAAGTCAGGGTCGTCGATTGCAATGTCGGCCTCCGTGTCATTGGAAGCGAACGACGCCTTGGAAAAGCTGCCGCCAGCCTTCTCTTGCTCGACTGTGACTGTCGTGGTGCGCCGCTGCAGGATGTGTTCAATGTCCTCTTCGCAGAATTTATCTCCAGCATTGTCATCATCCATGAGCGCACCGTAGGCTCCCTTCTTCAATAGGTCCTCGATCTCTTTCTTCGAGAGTTGATTAGCGCGGTCGACGCTCTTGCTGCCCTGCTGCGTGTTCATACTCTGCAAAACGGCTTTGTCCAAGCCTAGTTTGAGGGAAGCCCGATCGAACATCTCCCGCTCGTACGTGTTGCGAGTGATCAGACGGTAGATTTTCACAGATTTGTCTTGGCCGATTCTATGACATCGTGCTTGAGCTTGTAGATCGTTCTGAGGGTTCCAGTCGCTGTCATATATGATGCACGTGTCGGCCGCCACCAGGTTTATGCCCAATCCACCGGCTTTGGTGCACAACAGAAACACGAATCTGTCGGAGTCGGGACGACAGTAGCGATCGATTGCGGCCTGGCGAAGATTTCCTCTAATGCGCCCATCAATTCGTTCGTACGGGTATTGCTTGCGGATGAGGTAGTCTTCAAGGATATCAAGCATCTTGACCATCTGACTGAAGATGAGAACTCGATGGCCGTCGTTCTTGAGTCGCGGCAGGAGCTTGTCCAGCAGCACCATCTTACCAGAGGAGTTTATGAGAGCTTGAAAGTACAGTCCTTCATCGTCCTTGAAATCACTCTTTCTGCTGCGGTAATCATCTTGTATCTGCTCCTCTGCGCCATTGAGCAAGTAAGGGTGAATGCAGCACTTTCGCAACTCCATCATGGTGTTCATCAAATTTGGAACGTTGGCATAAGTGGAACCCTTCTGTAAGAAGCTGAAGTTCTTTTCCAAAATGCCTCTGTAATACTTTTTCTGTATGTTAGTGAGTTCCACCTCTACGATGGTCTCTTCTTTGGGTTTAAGCGTCTTTTCCACATCTTCCTTCATTCTGCGCAGCATCAATGGTTTCAAAAGTGCTTGAAGCTTTGTCACTTGGTCCTCGTTCTGCATGTCCCCAAAGTCTTTGACAAATGCGTCTGACGAGTGAAACTGCGAAGGTTCCAGAAAGCTTAACAGCGAGTATAGCTCGTGAATATTGTTCTGCAGCGGTGTGCCCGAGAGCAACAACCTGCTCTCCATCTCCAGTAGACTCAGTCCCTCAAGTAGCTTACACTTTTGGTTCTTCAGACGGTGTGCTTCGTCAATAACGCACGATCTCCACTGGATCTCACGAAGCTCGAGAATGTCTGTGATGACACACTCGTACGTAGTGATGAGGACGTGGAACTTGTATACGTCCGTCCTTCGCTCGCCCTTTTCATCCTTGTAGTACATCTCATACTCTGCCAGCATGTTGCGACTGGTCTGGCTGCCGTGATACACGATCACGTTCATGTCCGACCACAGCTCAAACTCGCGTTGCCAGTTTGGGATCGTTGAGAGAGGCGCAATCACCAAGAACGGACCACGAATGCCGTACTGAAAAACTGCATCGAGGAAGCATAGCGACTGTATAGTCTTTCCCAGGCCCATCTCGTCGGCCAGAAGGCAGTTGCGGCCATTGTACCAGGAGAACCGCAGCCAGTTAACACCCTCCAGCTGATAGTCGCGCAACGTATTTCCGTTCTTATAAACTGGCGACTCATCCCACTTCCTCCACTCGCCTTTGCGCGGTCTTCGTTTAAAGATCGTGTCCTCCTCGGGGGGATTGCGCCAGCGATAGAAATCTCGTATCTTGAGAGGGTCAACATCGGCCTCCAACTCCCACGTGCAGTCTTCATAAGGCAACGAACGCCACTTGACCAGGTAGTGCATCGTCTTCACTTTTGTGAATTCGTCTGTGTGCTCGGAGGTATCCAGGACACGGTCCACCTCAACGTAGTCCGGATTGAAGGGTTCTTCTTCGCAGAACTCCAGGACGTTGGCAGTCTTCTCTCGTTTTTGCTTGAAGCGCTTGATCTTGGACGAAATACGTTTGTCCCCTCGGTGGAGCTCCTCCTCCGTCAACCACTGGCAGTGAAGATAGGAAAAGTTCTTGAATTTAACCAGGAACTCCTCCACTTCAATCATTCTTGCAGGTTTCTTAGGAGTTTCCTTCTGCGCTTGGCCTTCTCCAGTTGAGGCCTGAGAAGTCTCGGTCGGCTTGTTCTCTCCAGCAGCGGCCCCCGTCATTTCCTTATTTCCTTCCGCATCTTTTTTCTCTTCTTCACTCTTGACTGCAGCAGAATGTTTTTCTGATTTTTCCATCTCTATCTCAGGCTCTTGGGGCTTGTCAACTTCCATTTTCTCTTGGTCTTCGGTTTCTTTTTTCTCGGTAGGTTCTGCGTCTACCTTCTCCTTGTCATCTGACTGTTCAGGTTTTGTGTCGCTTTCTGTTTTTTCAGTGGTACTCTCATTCGGGTTCTCCTTCGGTTTGGCTTCAACATTTTCCCTCTTGGATTTATCTGGCTCATCTTCTTCGTCGCTCTCCAATTCTCTCGTGCCCTTACGGGCAGCCAAGATGAACTGCACAAGCATGGTATCTTCAGCAGTAGGATCCTGTAAGATCAAAAAACAAACGTAAGAGGTATTACACCACAGATGGTCCATGACGTCATAAACACCACTAACTGAGCACTTACGATAAATGCATAATTTGGCCCAGACTGAGTGTGCTCTTGCGACGGAGTCTGAGGAGTTGATGAAACAGCGGAAACCGATCTGGCGGGTGTCGCCGCTCCATCCGCTGGGGTCGCCTCTCCATCCTTTGTCCCCGTCACTTCTCCCGCCGCCGCGGCTTCGGCCTTCCCTGTGGTCCCGCCTGTGGCTTTTATCTCGGCAGCAACGTCAGGTGGCAGCGTGGCCATCAGGTTTTCTTCGTCAGAAAGATTCAGGTCTACGTCGTCCACGTACTTCTTTCGCTTGTTGGTATTCCTGCCCGAGCGACGCTTCTCAATCATTTCGTCCTCTTTAGGAGATGGAGGTGGCGTGATGTCCAGTTCAACGTCGCTACCGCTGTCGCTGCGCTTGCGCTTCTTCTTGGCGAATTGAAGGAGCGTCCTGGAAAGACAACGAGGCGTGGCATCATATACATGGACGGGTACAACACCTAGGTACACACCTGAAAGAACTAAAATATACTTACTTATTAGGCTTTGGCTTCTTTGGCGTGTAGGACTTGACTTTGGGCTTTTTCTCCCTCTTCTCCGGCATAGCGTCCTCTCCATCTCCACCCTCACCGCTGCCTTCTCCCTGCTGCCCAGATCCTTCGTCATCAGCAGTTGCACCATCGAAGCTATCGCCAAACTCGTCAATATCTTTCTTCTTCTTTTTACTGAAAGAAAAGCAGAAGAAACGTCAGTGGGGACGCTTAGGACCAACGCCCGTCTAATGTTAAGCATGCTGCTGGCGTCCGTCTCCAAGTCGAATGTACACGTACGAGCGCGCAGCTGAGTTGAACGTATTTGCTACATTCGTTCAATGTTATGGTAATTATGACTTGTGCCTGGCGAAGCTATTTTTAGAGGAGAAACAAATAGGTTCGTTGGCTGGCGAGATTAGAAAATTAATGATAAGCAGTAATGTCAGATGCTTCACTTTCATGCCAAAACCAGGGAGAAGTTAATATGTACTGAGAGGGCTTGTGGAAAAAAAGCAAAAAGTAAATCGAACAAAAAATAAAAAACAAAATAAACAAAATTAATGCGCTGTCACCAATGTGGCTTTTTCTAACTAAGGGGGCAGAGCCTCCTCACCTCTTTGCTTTTTTGGGCTTAATCTTGGGCTGCTGGTCTGAGGGCACTTCGCCCTCAGCAGCAGATTCGCCCTCTGCTTCTGCGCTAACTGACGCCTCCGACCCATCGATCGACTCGTCACCCTTTTGGGGCTTTTTACCCTTCGGCTCCTTGATTTTCCTTACAAAGTTCGTGTGAAGAAACCGTCATTTTTTGCGCTTTGCTAAGTTCGGGCGTACACAGTACACACACAATGTTTAGTGCTGTAACGCTGCGTGGGATATAAACTTCATTCTCTACTTACTTGGGCTTTTTCTCCTTAGGCATCTTTGGCTCCTTCGGTGTCTTTCCCTTTTTGCCTTTCTTCTTGCCCCCCTCCTGATCAGCTTGATCATCGCTTGGTCCCTGCAAAACAAAAGGAATTCACTGCAGCTAAGGGTGCACTCACACGACGCAAATCATGGCAAACACGCTCGCATATGTGACACTTTTACTCCCATGCAAGAGGAATCGCGGAGCTTTGGTTGCCAAAGCTAGGAATGTACTCCATAATCAGGCTATTTCGACTGAGCACTGCCTGGTCATGCACAACAGCGTAAAAACTTCGCTCAGCAGAAACGGGCCACCTATGGAAAAATGCAAAAAATCATGTCGCAGATGTCAGTGTCGACACTCCCGAAGAGTATAACTCAGTGCCGAAAAACAATTTCATGTTGCGGGGAGTGCTCAAGCTAGGCATTATGCGGCTGGCGATGATGGTACGAGCTGGACGAAAAAAAACCAATATTGAGTAGCAATCAGACAGATGCATGGACGATCGGTCAATAAACGATATGACCCTGCGTACAATCAAGAAATGATCTTGAAGGGCTTCATAGCCAAGACTTGGGCTATTCTAGGGGCGATCTAAATCATGCAAAGTTACGACATTAAAGTACCTTCATTGTTTCGTTATCATAATTATAGTCGTAAACGTCATGAGACTTTTTCTCCATGTTATCCTCTAACGATGACGCAGAGGAAGCCGCCTACAACGCACGTCTCTCAATAGTTTTACGAGCAGTGCAAGGTGCGCGGACATTTTAACTTACCGCCGAATGCGCATCCATTGGAGGTGGCGGTGGACCCATGGGCCCCTGATGAGGGGGCATCATAGATGGCGGCCCTCCGCCATGAGATCCTCCCCATTGGCTGTGTGGAGGCATCTGTGACATCTGTTGCTGTAAATGTTGCAATCGTCCTTGCAACTCGTTGATCTAAGGAGACAAAAAGAGCGTTCATTAAGTTATGTGTATGAATGATGTGGTCATAAGTACGGTCACTCACCTGCTGCGTGATTTGAGGATTCTGCGGTTGACTGTACAGGTGATTTAGCTGCTGGTGTAGATGCTGCATCTCCATCTGGACGGGATGCGGCGGCGGTGGTGGCATCGGACCGTGCCCGTGCATTGGGTGTCCCGGGTGCATGGCGGGGCCATTCTGTCCCATCATTGGAGGCAAACCATGTCTCATCAAGTGGCCTTCTGGAGGGCCACCCTGCATGGGTGCATGGTGAGGTCCCATCATAGGTCCACCGGGTCCTCCATCAGGACGCATGCCCGGATGCATTTGGCCCATAGGCGGCGGCGGCATGTGAGGACCGTATGGACCGTGGGGAGGAGGACCATGAGGTGGCGGCATGTGGGGGTGCATGCCTGGATGCATAGCCATTGGACGATGGCCATAACCAGGAGGCATAGGCATTCGCTGTTGTTGAGCATTGGGTGCTGATTGAAAGTTCTCTCCACCTCCGACAGTTGACACTGGAGCTGCTGGTGAAGATACAGTTGGGTCTGCTGGTGGAAGAGGGGCAGATGGGGCGGCAGAGCTTTGAGGTACAGAAGTTGGTGGGGCAGCACTGGCAGAAGGAGTCGCTGTGTTTGGCACTGAAGAGATTGGCGGTTGCGCTGAAGCTGCTACTGTTGTCGTCGTTGTCGTTGCTGCTGTTGTGGTTGATGACGGCGGCGCTGATGTGTTCAGTGGAGTTTCTGACAAGCTAACAATTGACGCACGCTCAGTCGGCTCTTCACTCTCTTCTTCCTTAAGCTTGCCTTCTTCAGAAATATTAGCAGCCTCTGCTCCAGTACTCTCAGTTTTATCACTGCCTAGGGCAGCAGCACAGGCATTTTGCTCACTCATGCTTTCGCTACTCTCGATTTTAGTTTCGCTTGAGGAGGGTTCACTAGCCTTTGTAGAACTCTCACTGCTACTGTCTGGTTTACTGTCCATGGCAGAATTTTGAGGGCTTGTCGTCGACGACGGCTCTTCCGCCTTTGACGCAGTTTGCTCGCTCGACTCAGGCTTAGCCAGGTCACCGCCCTCATCCTTATAGTCGGAGGTAAACTCGCCCTCGTCTAGTTTCGGCGTCACCACAGACGTCTCTCGGTCACTCTCTTGCTGATCACTCGGCACGGCCGCTGACGTCTGTTTCGCGTCAGATTCATTCTTGAGCTCGTTTGCTACAGCTTCTGATTCTCTTTCAGCGGATGCCTCCTTTAGATGCGTTGAAGCAGGTAACACGGTTGAGTTTGGAGGACAAGGCGTGGAAGTCGGAGTTGACCCCACCACAGGAGGCCCAGCGGCTGTAGATGGATTGTTTGTCGAAGTTGTGGCTGCAGAAACTGAAAGTGATGGTTGCTGGCTTGGCATTTGTTGCTGGTGATGGTGTTGCGGTTGTGGCGGCTGCTGCGGCTGGTGCTGCGTCGTCTGCTGCTGTTGCGCCTGTTGTTGTTGCTGCTGCGCCTGTTGTTGCTGCTGCTGTTGTTGTTGTTGTTGTTGCTGTTGCTGCTGCTGTTGTTGTTGCTGTTGCGCCTGCTGCTGCGCCTGCTGCTGCGCCTGCTGCTGCTGCTGCTGCATAGGTGCATGCTTACCCATCGGAGACATGCTTTGATGCATCGCACTCTGGGGCATCATTCCTGCGTGTTGAGCACCTTGAGGCATGCCTTGTTGGCTCGGTGGCATGCCATGATATGACTGACTCATCATGGGATTGATATTGGGATAGCCTTGCTGCATCATATGCCCCATCTGAATTTGACCAGGCATCGGCTGTCTCATGCGTTGAGCAGCATAAGGGTGGGGACCTCCACCATACATGCCTGGATGCATTGCTGGATTAGGCATGCGCTGTGGGTCCATTATCATCCCTGGATGATGCCCCCTAGGACCCATGGGCATGGCACCGGGAGGAAGGCCTTGAGGCCCCATCATTCCACTGGGAGGCATGTTTCCCATGTGAGGAGCCATTGGTGTCGCTGGAGAACTGTTTCGTCCACCACCTTTTCCTTTGTGTTGAGATTGGCTTGAAGTAGGAGGAGGAGGCTGCTGCTGAGACCACTGTTGGGGTGAAAGTGGAGTCCCTTGACCTCTGACCGATGGAGATTGAGGTGCCTTACTCGACATAGGACTAGTGGCTGACCGAGAAGGGGGGCCACCTTGAGTACTACCTGGCATCACCATTTGTTCCAGCTGCTGGAGACTGTTCACATTGTTCGCGCTGTTTTGCTGCTGCACTGATTGATTCTGCTGTGAGCTTGGAGTAGGAGGATTGCCTTGTCCACCCATTGACGCAGTGGCTGATGGGGCTGGAGATGCTATTGCAGAAGAGTTCGCAGGGCTCATGGGTTTAGGAGACATGTTGGCAGGCGATCGAGAAGGCGGCGCAGAACCATGAGGACTTGGCTGCTGAGGAGTGGCATGTGGGTAGGGCTGTCGATACATCTGCTGACTACCCTGAGGCGGCGGTAGAGGTGTTAAGTTACCAGGAGGCCCTGGAGCAGCTCCCGGCGGCAAACTGCCCTGAGGAGGACCATTTGCCGAGGGTGCGTTTGGAGGCATCGGTGAATGCATTCGATTCGCGGCTCCCGATGATGCTCCTCGAGGCTGAGGCATCCGATTCTGCTGCTGCGAAGGTGGAGGAAGCGGTTGGCGTGGAAAGTTTGGCGTACTGGATGGATACTGCTGTTGCTGTGATGGGTGAGGCACTGCGCCTCGCTGAGCGTTAGACATATTGAACTGACTGCCGTAGTTTGTCGTTGGTGCTGCAGGTGGCGGAGTCGTCATGGGTCCTTGCGAAGGGTGTCCTCTCTGACTACTCGATGAGGGGTAACCAGAAGGCATCTGAGAGTTAGGATGTCGCGGGGCACTGGCAGATGAAACCCGCGGCATCTGGCCAGGGTAGCCATGCGGTGGAATGTTCTGATTGGAGGCCATGCCGGGTCCTCCAGCAGGGTAACTCATATTACTCTGACTGCTATCTGCGCCTGGATAGCTTTGGTGTCTGAAGTTAGGTCCAGAAGTTGGAGCTCCAGGGTACTGACTTCTCACGTGACTGCCAGAAGGATAACCAGGTTGGTTCCAGGGTCCGGAAGGTACTCCCTGACCTATCTGTCTGCCACCGTACATTTGACTTGGAGGGCCACTTGAGGGATAGCCCGGATACTGTTGACCAGGCATCATTCCGCCTGAGGCCATCATGCCCGGATTACTACCGTAGCCGGCCATTCGAGGACCACTCATGGGCATCTGGGGATCAGACGACGTCGACGCTGGATATCCTGGAGGCCCGTTGCTGTAGCTGCCGTACTGCTGCTGCCCCGCTGGTCCCATGGCTCTGTACTGGGCGTACTCGTAACCGGAGGCCTTCTGCGCCGTGTTCGGATAGCCGGAGGACGCCTGCTGCTGCTGCTGTTGTTGTTGTTGCTGGTGAGGTGGATATTGCTGCTGTTGTCCGCCTCCCATCATCTGGCTGCCGGCGTCCATCCCTGGGGTCATGTTGGGTCCGCCCTGCTGCTGAGGTTGTTGTTGAGAGTCGCCGCCTTCTCCGCCCTGTCCTCCGAAGCCGCTAAAGTCTCCCAACCCGTCGAGACCGGACAGGTCGTCGCCGAACAGGTCTGTGAAGTTCTCCATGATTGGCTGCCGACCGTCACTTGCCCGCGGCGGAGGAACTCATCTTTTTGGTCGTCAAAGTACGTACTTCCGTGGACGTCTCAGCCGCTACCTGGAAAGGAGTTTGAAAAGATTGCTAATACACGTAGATTATTGCTGATAATAGACTATGCACGTATACGTAAAAGTAAATGAGTATCTTAAGGCGTCGGCGATGGCCAGCCTCGACAAGGGGAAAAGCCATACGCTTATGACCGATCTAGAGTCGCACAAGCCACAGCTTTTACCCTCGCCGCCACCGGCCCGTCTGTCCCGGTGTGGGTTTTGGTGTCCATCTCGTTCAGGGCCTTCATTTTGCTATGGACACCGACACGAGACCAGAGGACGTCCTCACCGCCTTTGCGTTTCTCAGAGCGAGTCCACCATCACTTTCGGACCTCAACCAGCGGGGGAGGAAAGAGGAGCGGCTGCCGCGGCGGCCGGGTCGGCAGACGGGGCAGGCACGATCGGGGCGGATCGGAAGTGGCCGACACCGGCTCTGGAACAACACCGCTGTCCGGAGCCCGGGAGCCGATCCCTTCGAGGAGTCCGGAGGAATCCCTCCCAGGCCGTCCCCGGACGCAACTACTCTTCGGCCTCTGGCGCCCCCGGCGGCCTATTCTTATGCTGCCGCCGCTCTCTCTTTCTCTGTCTCTCTCTCTCCGACCCAGGCCTCCCGGCAGCCGCTCGGTCTCCTCTCACCGGCAGCCGCGCTCTGAGAAAATTCGCGGTCGCGGCTGGTCTCTGAGCGGCCCGGACCCGATGCCCGTGCTCCCGGCGGCTTCCTCGGTTCGTCTTCTTCCTCCCCCGATGCCCCCGAGACACCCGTACTCACCGTTATTGTCCATGACGGGATCGTTTCTCTGGCGAGGAGGGACGCTCTCCTCCGGCGGCGAACATGGTCCACTAAGTAAATTGATAAGATCGGCGGCTTGTACCGCGTCTGCCGGTTGGTCCAGACCCTCGGCCGCGAGCTCGTTCGACCAATGGGTGCGTCTCTAACAACTGAGAGCGGGCGGGCGGAGGGGGCGGGAGGTCTGGCTGCTCTGGCGCGCCGGGGCAGGCCAAGTCCGGCCGGCGGGCCGGCCGGCGGACCCAACCAAGGAAGGAAGGAAGAAAAGAGAGAGAAAAAAGCTCTTTCTCTCTCTCTCTCTCTTGTCGGCCGACCCCGCTTCTCTTCTCTCTGCTCTGCTTTGCGCTCTCTTTCTCTGGGTTCTACTTCTGCCTCTCTCAGTCTCGCTCGCTCTGCTCGCTCTGCTCGTTCGTCTCGTTCGCTCGCCCGCTCACTCGTTCACTCGTTCGTTCGCTCGCTCGTTCGCTTGCCCATCTCTGTTCTCTCTTTTTCCTTTTTCTTTCTCTCATTCGGTCGGGCCAAATACCTTCTCTCTCTCCCTCCGCTCGCTTCCCCTCTTGCGCCTGCCCTTGCTACGACTACCCCGTCCCCCCTTTCTCTTGCTCGCCTTGCTGCCCGGCGGAGCCGTGAACCTCCTCTTCAACCATCCTCTGGTCCAGGAAGATGGCTGGCTGAGTGAGGGGAGCGCCGGCGAAAACTGTCTTCAAGTCTGCGACCTCTCTCCGCTGGATACCCTAGAACAAACGTGGCCACTTCTATGTTCTTACTCGCCTCATCTCGGAACATGTTGATGCCGACGCCTCACGCGTGGGGGACAAAAGTCCGGACTCGACGGTGTGAACTGTCAATACGGGGCTCGTCTGCGTCTACGACGCCCTGGGCTGTGCGCACATAGCCCAATGTTCGCTCCCAGAGGGAGGGAGGGAGGGAGGGAGGAAGGGAGGAGGGGAAGAGAGGAGGAGGAGGCAGTCCGGACGCATCCCGAAGCCCGGGTGGTCGCTCGTCGCGTCGAGACCGGATACGGAACGGACGCCAATCATCGTTGTTAGGATGTATTTAGGAGGCCAGCGTAATAATCATACTAAAGTCTCGAAGTTTGTGTCACGTTTCAATTCGGAACGCGCGAGAAGCGATACAGAACAGTCTAGGAGCAGAAGATGTAGCTGCCCTGACAGATTGGGAGGAGGATCACTTTTACTTCTTGTCCCACTTCCACTCGTTCTTCTCGTAGTCGTAGTTCGACGTCAGGCCCTCGATCGGGTTTACCCGGTTGTCGATTAAGAACTGGATCTGTTCCCTCTTTAGGTCATCGTTCGTCATGGTCTCCGGCAGTGGCGGGTACACTGAAACAGAACAGTTGAATGTCCATGAATACATACAGTAATAGTATTTGCAAGGAATTGCATGCATCATCTCAACATTGTCCTCCCAACTGCAATCTTAACCTCTATTCAAGGTTAGGTATACACATGGTCAATTCAGTGCGTGGGGAGGAAGTGCATGAGAAGCTTATTTGTCAATGCAAGCAAGTTTCTCCGAGTTGTCCCAGCATAACTTACCATATTGCTTCATCCAGATGAATATCCACACCCCAGCGGAGGCAAGGAGGAGGACTATTCCGGTGATTCCTTTCCAATCTCCGGTGGGCGCCTCCGTCTCCACCAGCGTCTGACAGAAGGAGGCGCGATACAGAATCTTCTTCTCCTCGACGGTGAGCTTCTTCCAGTCGCTCTTCTCTTTTTCTCGCAGGCGCTACGGGAAGATAGCATTCATCTCCAAGTAAACATTGAGCTACAGTCAGGTGGTTTCTTAAAGTACTTACGGCTATCTCTCCCGTGTCTTCCTTGAATCTGATCGCTGGGAACGGATAGTGGACGTCGTCGAAGTACACTTCCTCGCCGTTGCTCCCAAAACCGACCACCTCACGCTTGCCAATCTGCAGCTTGACGGGCCAGTCCTCTGGGGAGGTCTTCCCAGCCATGGTCCGCACCGCCTGCAGGTGCAACGGGGACGACGTCGGCGACTGCGCCAGCAGCAATTTTTGCCTGACTGCTGCATGGCGCAAGAGGCACCTGAGCTGGAGGGGTGGCGACATGATCGGGATGATCGACGGCTTCTCCTGCTCAACGAGACGCGCGAAGGCCTGCGCGAAGGACAAAACCGCGAGGGCCAAAACCAAGAAGCCTCAACCTCGGTCGAACTCGCTCGCTGCTAAAGAGACGACGTCTGCGCTGCCTTGGGCTGCGCTTCGTGGGAGCTCCCAGAGAGATCACGTCGAAGTTGACCAGTTCCAAGTTTGTGCTGTTGGGGGAACAAAAAGGTCATGACTGTAACTATCAATAATTCGTTTAGAGAAAAAACCTGGCTGTAACTTTATCCTCCTTTTCCGAACTACCAGAATGGTATCGCGAACTTAAATGTTGGCATCGGCCTTCGCATAGATTCTTTCGCTCTGGCAACGCCTCCTCACGGCCAAAATATGGCCGCTCGTCGATAGAGCTGCCAGGAGATATAAGGCAGAGGGAGGAACGACGCCCAAAAGTCTTACCTCGGACAAGATTAATGTTGGGCGCTGCAGAACTTCGCCGTCGGGTGAATAACTACTTGTATGGCCGTTCATGATTCTTTTAAGTATTTTCATTCCATACCTTTCTTTTAACAAGGGGTGGCGATTGTGATGATCGGTGAACGTCTGTCATGGCACCCGGCGATCAGTACGCTAAGCCTGTCCAAGATGGCCGCCCTGCTTCCTAGATCGCTTAGCGCATGCATGGATCATTGGGTGGGAGTGACGAGAAAAAATACTTTCAGAATTTCAGGTCAGAATTTTACTAATTAATCCATCATTGCTCTGTACAGCACAAAGGAGTCTAAAATGAGCTTGGAAGAAAACCGAGCTCCGCAAATGATAGTGGCAACTACGAGACCCAAGATAAACAGTGTCACGGCGCCATCTAACGGGGTCTGCTGAGGAAAGGCTCAGGACAAACAGTGTCTCATCATAACTAAGCAATTGATTATAGCTTCTACTCCAACGACACATTTATTTGATCACCGGAAACATTTAAACATGCCTGGAGCGGATAAGTTATCGCTAAAAAGGAAATTCGTGGGTATTAACAAAATACATTACTTAGCCTTTGTGAATGGAGCTGTCAAGCAGTTTTAAAGACACATTTCACCTTTATAAACAGCCCAAGTTCTCCTTGGTCTCTTCAACGAATCACTCTACTCCTGATGAGGTTGTTAAAGAGACGTGTTGGTTGAAAGATTGGTGAAAGGAGGGAGGCCATGGCATATTCACTGCACACATGCACAATAACGTCTTTTCGCGTGACTCACAAATGTTGTGCAACTCATGAAAGCCCCTGGCAAACCGTTTGCATCATATCTTAGACCAATCTTATGCGTAAATAAAGTAGCTTTAGAGTCCCTAATGAAGTCGACAGCTATCAGCAGCGCATCTTACGGGTCAGATCGAAAGAAAATGAATGATAGTAACTACATGAAATAATGAATGAAAGTGCAACAGTTTGCACTTTTTGCGTTTTGAACTTGCCCTCCAAGGCCCGGCAGCAAAGCGCTCTCTAGTGCTGTTCAACTTTAGCTTCTTCCTCTGCATCCATGTTTGGCGGCGACCAGAAGAAGATACATCAATGAACGGCGAAATAAAATTGGCACCAATTTGATAAATCCAAGCTCTTAAGCACTAAAGCAGACCTGCAAGACAATTTTGAGTGGCCCAAGAACACCCACATTAGTGCTGCTTGTTCTTACATCCGCTATTCGATACATAGATCTGTCTGGCATCAGTATGTTGTTGCAGGAGTTAAAAAAACTTATGAGGAGCAGAGGAGGTTTTAGAGGAGAAAATGGGAATTCTCCTAAACTGATATTGTTGCCCTTGTATGATATTATTTAGATGTGTTGACAAGTCCTTATCTGACCCCCGATTGCTTTTTTTTCCATATCTGGAATGAGCCTTTTAAGTCTTTACCTTATTATTGCACCATGATTCATATTTTGTCAACCGCCATCCTGTAAATTGCACCTTAGCGAACATCGAACAGTTGCGTCCTCTGGCGCGTCACGTTCGAGAAGTGAAAGATTCGTGCTGATGCCATCATGGAGAGTGGCAAACCGTCAAAGTTCTTTCTCTAGTGACGCCGTGCCGGAAGGACGAGGGGAACGAGCATTGTGAGGCCCTGTTACGTGACCCTCGTCTACGTGAACTGGAGAGCCTGAAACGATACCCAACACTTTAAACCCGGCTGGCCGGCCGGTGTTCGTCTGGTAGGCAAGAAACCCATTGCAGGCTTCAAATGTTCGTCGGCCTCGGGCTACCCATCTGAAGAACTTGCACATCCCACACCTGTGCCGAGATTCATGGAGCGTGAGAGCTCCACTCCACCTTCCGCTCGCAGCGGAGGCCGTGGCAGCGGCTCCGGCGCCAAAAAATTGTCCGAAGACAAGAAGGCGGTCCGTGTATCACCACGCATTGAGGCCCTGAAGGCCGCGAAAAGAGCTGAAATGCTCAAACTAAAGAAAGAGTCCACTGTCGAAGTGATCAGAGACCCGTTCCAGAGCGCTGTGGACTCGGCCGGTGTAGTCCGAGGCAACACGGGACTAGTGTATGACAAGGCCATGCTGGAACACTTTAGTCCCTGGGATCCGGAACACATTGAAGGGCCGGAAAGACTAGAGGGGTGCCGACAGAGAATCGATGAGCTAGGCCTGACTCACCGCTGTACTCCCGTTCCTGCCAGAGAAGCGCTAGACGAAGAAATATTACTGGCGCACTCACAGAATCATCTGGACACACTCTCCGCCACGCAGGCTCAGACCGACGACGAGCTGAAAGAGTTCTGCTTGAGCAAATATCACGCCACCTACCTGAACCGCAGCTCTGTCACTTGCGCGAGGTTGGCAGCGGGTGCGGCTGTTGACGTATCGGCCGCCGTCTTCAAAGGTGACCTGCAGAATGGACTCGCATTGGTGAGACCTCCTGGACATCACGCAACCCGCGAAACCTGCAGTGGATTTTGCGTTTTTAACAACGTTGGCATAGCGACTAAGAATCTCATTGAAAACCTGGGAGCTGGAAGGGTCCTTATCGTTGACTTCGACGTCCACCACGGCCAAGCCACTCAGCAGCTTTTCTACGGCGACTCCAGAGTTCTCTACGTGTCCATCCATCGTTATGAGCACGGAAAATTCGCTCCATATCTAAGAGAGTCAAACTATGATTACATCGGCGAGAAAAATGGCACTGGCTTCAATGCCAACATCCCACTAAACGAATCAGGCATGGATGAAAGTGACTACTTGGCTGCATTTCACCAAATCATTCTGCCTCTGGCATACGAGTTCTGCCCTGAGATTGTGATAATTTCTGCTGGGTACGACTCCGCCATCGGGTGTCCAGAAGGAGGCATGCGCTTAAACCCATTGACTTATGGACACATCATGACTTCTTTAATGGCCTTGGCCCAAGGAAAAGTGTCAGTCATCTTGGAAGGAGGCTATCTCATAGACTCTTTGGCGGAAGGTGTATCCATGACTCTGAGAGCTTTGCTGGGCGACTTTTGTCTTCCCATTGGAGCACTTGGGCCGCCAAATCCATCTATGGTGACGTCAATCTTAAGCACTCTATGTGCTCTCAGGCCTCATTGGCGGAATCTCCAGGTTCAAGATCAGTATTGTATTTCGGAATATGACTCAACCGTTGACCAGAACTGCTTTGAGCCAATGCTGCTTTTTGAAGGCGACGCCTTCCTCAAGATGGCTGGATTCGATCCTGCCTTGTATGATCCCAGCAACAAGTACTTTCGCCACCCGCCGGACAAATTGGCCGAAGTGAAAAGTGTCGTCGCGTCAATGAAAGCGACATATTCCCATCTTCTGGAGGTGCCTCAGTCAACCAAGGTGGCCATAGCGTACGATTCAGCTATGACGAGGCACCACAACTTATCGGAGCCAGGTCATCCGGAGAAGCCCGAGCGAGTGAAAGGCATCATGGCCAGATTTGAGGAGTTCGGGCTGACGAAGCGCTCAAATGCTCTATCTATTGATTCACGACGAGCGACGAAAGAAGAGATCTGCTTAGCTCATGATGAAGCTCATTACGAAGAAATGAAAGAGCTTTCAACGGGACTATCCCAAGATGAACTGAACGAGAGAGCAGAGAAATATGACTCCATCTATTTCCATCCAGATACTTTTGATTGTGCTCTGCTCTCCTGTGGTACCCTACTCAATGTCGTGGACTCTGTGTGCAATGGTGACGCCGGCAGCGGCGTCGCCGTCATTCGTCCTCCCGGACACCACGCCGAAACGGACGAGGCTTGTGGTTTCTGTATTTTCAACAACGTCGCGATGGCTGCCATGTATGCACTTAACAGCCATGACCTGAAGAGAGTCCTTATTCTAGATTGGGATGTACACCACGGTAATGGCATCCAGAACATATTCTACCAGGACCCTAGAGTTCTTTACATCTCAATTCACCGCTATGACAACGGCACTTTTTTTCCTGCTAGCCCAGAAGCTAACTTTGATCAGGTTGGAGAGGGCAAAGGCGAAGGTTTTAACATCAACATTCCTTGGAACGGCCCTGGTATGGGTGACCCTGAATACGTCAACGCATTTTTCAACGTCGTCCTGCCCGTTGCATACCAGTTTGATCCTCAGCTCGTCCTCATATCTGCTGGGTTTGACGCAGCTCGAGGAGATCCCCTCGGCAAGTGTCAAGTTTCTCCGGAAATGTACGGACATATGGTGGTACACCTTCGAAATCTTGCCAAGGGGAATTTGATTTTAGCTCTGGAAGGTGGCTACAATGTCAACTCCATATCATTGAGCATGAGCCTGTGCGTGAAGGCATTGTTCGGTGACCCCATGCCAGCTGTCGTGCAGGATCGCCCGCCTAAACCTGGAGCCCTGCAAAGTATCAGGGACGTTATCAGACAACACTCAAAGTACTGGAGCTGCCTGGCATTCGACCAAAAGCTTCCGGACTCATTTCAGGACCTCAGACAACAATTGGGAGAGAACTTCAAGCATAAAGATCCACACAGAATGACAGAGCAGAAGAAGGACGTGAAGAAGCATAGTGGAGGCTGCTTAGACGTCTACGTCCCCAGCGAATTCGGATCTTCTGTCGGCTCAAGCCTCGTCTATACCCTGTCTAACGAGCTGTCAAAACGAGAGCATGAAGGAGTCTTGTCGGACTCACAGCGCAGAAAAGACGAGGAGGTGAGCTGCCTTGCCAAGGACATGACTGGCATTGACATCGCTAGGGGCGCCACCAGCTCATTGGCCGCTGCGGCTTCAAGTCAGGACTACATTCCATTTGAGTACGGCCGCAGCTACGGCAGTCCATTTGTAAACACCTTCTCCAACAGCTTTGGGGCTGCAAACTTTGTGATTACATCTGCTCCACGATACTCAAGCGGGGTGAACACCGCCAGCACCGATACTAAGACCTCTGGTTCGACAGCTACAGTGAAGCCTTCCAGCATGGCTGGCTCGAAGCCTGCAGTGTAACGACTAATAAGTGACAAAAAAACTGCACGTAAACCCACAGTTCAACGAGCGGATTTTTATGCTAAAAAAACTGTGACTCGCTCCATGTCATTGCTAAGAGCAATGACAAAACTGCTTGTATAACTCTTTTATTAAGGTTTTGAAATACATTTGAGTCGTCTTATTTTCATACCTTGATGAGGCTATGTATGCACACCCTTAGGTGTGCGACTTCAACGATGTCTTTGTGGTGATGCTGGTGGACTTTCATTTTCAGATGCCTGCAGGGATCTCACGCTTAGCATCGCAACTGCTGCGGCAGCAGAGGCCTCTACCTCGAGTGATGACCAGGAGATCCAGCCAGAACTACGACGGTCCAGGCAAGACTACAGTTAATATCCTCAACCAGGAGGTAGGCTTCCTCATGGTGGATGCCTACAGTCGGTCGGGCTTCCGCCTAAACAACGGCGACCGCATCTTCGGTCCTGCAGCAGTTTTCCCTACCAGCGTGTTCAGCTGGTTGATCCGCAGCGTCGATGACGTCGACGCAAAGTCGCTTTCTTTGTTCTCTCTCATCCACCCGAAGCCGCACTTGGTGCTCGTAGGGTTGGGCAGCCCTGGGGTCAAGCTGGAGGCGGAAAAGATCAAGTCCATCTTGTCTACTGGCCTAAACGTGGAGTTCATGGACACAGAAAAAGCAATTTCCACGTACAACTATTTATGTGCCGAAGGTCGAGCCGTTGGAGCCGCCCTTATACCGCCTGAGGTCATACGCAGGTTCACTGTCGATGACCACATCAACATGATTCCTCCGTCACAGCGATTTGAACAACGTGGCAACGATGTCAAGTCCCTCATGTACTAGAAGAATAAGAAATCATGCTAAGTCTACGAGTACTTCCTGCTCTTATAGCAGCCTGGTTAGTGTTGACTAGCACACCAACTTCATCAAGAGTGTTCGATGTTCATGCATGCACCGAGAAGTACCTGCTCAAGTGGTCGGGGGCCGCTCATGTTATTTGCAACGTTGGCAAGTCGTCTCACCTTACGGATAATCGTAAGAGGTTCTTTGAAGCATGAGGCAGTCATGCGGCTATAGTGGGCAAATTTGAGATGCGTACTGGACTATTACTTGAAATCTGGAATCAGTTACAATGCACATGGCTCCGAAATTGTCGACGGAGACGATGATAAAGACAGGCATCCATCGGACGCCTGTGTGCTAGTGCACTGCCCAGGAATTCTTAGGTTTCCCAAGGGTGCTGTTATGGCAGTATCACATCTTAGAAAGACTGAAAAGTCCTGTTTTGTCCCTACACTTTTTATTTAAGTTAATTTTTATATATATTGTTCTTGACATTTAAGCCCTCGACCTCAAGTTAAAGAAATTGGTTGCGTACTTGACCACTACTGCCCAACTGACTTCACTGATGGCTACTTGATAAGGCAAACCAGACCCCACTTGTGTTGTATCACACAAACATGGCGGTGCTGCTTGCTGGACGAAGGGCCAATAATCTCTATAAAGGAATGCGCAACCTCAGACTTCTATCTATCACTGCGAATGAGGATCACTTTACGCTAGTACAGAAGGATACGATTTACAACTTTTTGTATCAATGGCTTCGAGATCACTGCCGGTAAGCTGTTTTCTCGGTAGTTGTACCATCATCAGGAGGTGTCGTGTGCAACACATTTCAGACAAGAAACTTTGCAGACACCCCCACGTGTACAATCATTCGACCAACCAGAGATCAGTGAATCTATTGGACTTCTCTGACCACGTCAAGCCGAAACACTATGACATTGATGGTGACCAACTGCGAGTTACATGTAAGTATGACGTCATTGTCATCTCCTTGTGTATGCAACTGTAACAATCATTGGCTGCTCGTCATGCCAGTCATTACATCATGGCAAAAATTGCATGACTTCTACACAATTTCCTGTTTTTGAAGTCTTATCGTAACAATGATAACCTTGTGCAATAATTGAAAAAAAATCTTTTCTACATACAACTGCAGCTTGTTAGGAGCGAGTCTTTCGATGTTCACCATCATACTGGACGGTAATCTCCAACTTCTAAACTGCATTGTTTTGACTGATCCTGCATGATTGACCGCATCAGTGAAGGCCGCTCTAAGTCATTGCGGGGCACCATTCATGCAAGCCGCCGTATTGAACGAGAGCATATGGATGGTTATGAGTCTAAGTCCAGCGACACACAGCCAGATACACATACTATACAGACAGATAACATGCCTAATGTGACCAATGAGAAACCAAAAATCTCATTTTTTTATTTAACTCTGTTTCGTCAAAGCGTAAATCTGGCATTTTACACTCAGGGGACGATGGACACGAGTCCGTCTACGGCGTCTCCTGGCTTCTCTCGCATCATGTGCTTGATCGCTCAGACGCCTTTCGTGTCAAACACGAGCGTTTGTTATGGAAGAGAGATACGTTTCCATGGGAATCGGCTTTGATACCGTCGGAGAGGGTCCTACACAGCTCATCAGGGCCGGTTAGCTTGGCCAAGTCGATCCTGGTGAATGGCTTCGGCGTGGTGACTGGAGTAGAGCCGACGACAGCCGCCACTCGCGCAGTTGTGGAGGCACTGGCCCCAGTTGCGGGGACCGTCTATGGAGACATGTACACGCTGACGGCCGAAGCCAAGGAAAAGGTGTCCGACTCATCATACTCCAACGTGGGCCTGGAATGCCACACTGACACCACCTACTATCTCCAGGCTTACGGGTAAGAGGCGGAACAACATACATACGTACCCCATTTGCAGAACTCCTGAAAATTCAAGGGTTCTTAAGAGCATGTACTGTGCACAAAGTACTTATGCTGCGATCTATTGCCTTCAATGGTGTCAGCCTACAAGTATTTCACTGCATCGAGAAGGCGACGGGAGGCGGCGGCGAGACCCTTCTAGTTGACGGTTTCCATGTGGCCAACTCGCTCCGCCATCAGTATCCTCAGACTTACAAATTCCTCTCGTCGTTTCCACTGGAAGCTGAATACGTCCACGTCGGCGGCGGGAACGCGGAGCACTTTTTGTGCGTGTCACCCTCACTAATTCACGATGAAGTCAGTGGAGAGATCCAGCAGTTCCGCTATAACGTGTATGACCGCTCCCTTCATCGCATGACCATAGACGAGCAGAGAGAGTTCTACGGGCACTACCGTAAATTAGCAGCAGAGGTGAGGAAGGAGGATAACACGGCCAAGGTCTCGCTTTCACCGGGTCAGGTCCTGCTGCTGGATAACTGGCGTACGTTGCATGGTCGGACCAGCTTTTGCGGCAGCAGGACCATCACTGGCTGCTACGTGGGCAGAGCTGAGTTCATGAGCAGGGCGAGAGTCATGGGACTTGTGTGAGAACCAGAGTGTTGGATTGTGTGATATTATTAGTATTGTTGTATTCATATAGCTGTATGCGTAGTATGCTGGGGGACATCGAGTAATCCATGTTTGTTGCGTACACATATTACGTATCCTTGAGAATAAAGATTGTAGCAGTTATAATTGTTGTACTAAGTACAAATTAGGTCCGCTCATACATATTGTACCTACTAATGTATGTAATATATTACCTGAAATGCATTAATTCTTCACATGAATGTTTCATCAGGCAAATGGAGGAGGGAGAGCGGTAGAACTTGTTCATATGGGTACTCGCATTACTACAGCACGCTACCTCTCGCGGCGTTTGTCGTCTCTCTTTGAATGTAACGCATTGTCTTTAAGTACATGACGTTCTACTACAGGATGGGCACAAGTGCTGCCGCATTTATTGTGGCGAGCCTCCCTTTTCTCTCTCCAGGGCCTCGTGGTACTGTTGGAAGCAGGGCACGATGCAAAGATTCGTCTGGCACTCAGGACAATGGTACTTGGTCTTCCGCCGGAGGATTCTGCCATTCGAGTCGGTCGTATTCCAGCAGAAATTGCAACCAAGGGCAGGACCCTCCCTGGCCTTGGGACAGTGGCCGAATTGATCAGTGGTTTGCAGAGGAAGCAGACTTGCTGATATAGAAGATACTGAAGCTGACGCGACGACGCAAGAAGTCTCGTTCACGCTGCCGTGCTCGTTGGAAGTGCTGGGCTGTGACGGCGGCGGCTGAGGGTACTCCAGTTTGACCGGATCGTACCCTGCTGTCGTCGACGTCACCGGGATTGGCCCGCGGTTAAAGGTAGTGGGGGCCTCTGAAATAGCCGCAGGTCTGGCCTTGACGAGAGCTTGTATGCGACGGGCATCAGAAAACTCTGGTGGACAGAGAAGACGCATATTTGGGACTGGCAATCGGTCTGCGTTGGCCAGGTGATCGAGAGCAGCATCGGGTATAACACGAACGGCGGGCAGACGGTGAGAGCTGGCGGCCGCTGAAGTTGCTGCAACTACTGCTGGGGTGGCTGGTGGGGGCGGGGGTAGGTGACCGTAGTACGGATGCACGTGTTGCGAGACTGATTCTGAAGGTAAAGTGGGCTGCGACGACTGCTTCTTTGCTGTTAGAGGCGTTGAGGCCTGATGAGCCGCGGTTGGGAGAGACGGAGAAGACACTGCAGGACAAAAAGCTGAAGGTGGTGCTGAAGTCGCTGTAGGAGGAGGCGGTGGTGGTACATGGTGGTCAGGCATAACAGGAGAAAGGATCTTTGTGTCTGGTGGAGAGCTCAGACCAGGATAGAAAGGACTCATCATTGGACTATTAGGAGAGGATCGAATGGTAGGTACTGTCAGTCCTTGGCTTGCATCAACGGAAGCGCCGCCCGCGGTGTCGACGCTATCGGTGGTCAAGTCCATGCCTTTCTCAAGGCAGTCTTGTCGCTTGAGGAAGCGATTGCGCTTGGTGGGGATTCCTCCACTATTGCCACTGCTGGATCCACAAGCCTCGCCTGCTGATTGCGCTCGTGTCAGGGTCCTTCCAGATGGAGGGACAGCAAGAGAGGCACTTGCACCACTCACTACCGCAGATGCAGCGGTGACTGTAGTAGCATTAGTGGAAGTAATGCTACCACTGGTTTGAGGTTCTCCCTCCTGACTTTGGCTGATGCTATGACTTTGGCCACTAGATCCAGAGGAATCCAGTTGCTGCATAGAAATACATAATAGTTAATACTTTTAATACTCATAGCCATTCTTGAACACCGTGTAGATGACCTTGAAACTGTGCTCTCTGGAGTAGTCGCTGGCTGAGCTCTTGTTGGAACCTCCCGATCTGGATGACCGCGCCGAGAAAAGTTCTCTCTTCTTTTTCGCCACAATCATACCTCCTTCTGGCTCAGTAGATCCAGAAGAGCTTTGGCGTGACGGCGATAAATGAATTGCTGGTGGCGACGAGCGACTCGGAGGGGGTTGAGCCGATGACCGGTCGTCTTCCAGAGAATTCCCGCGCTCTGAAATTGCGAAGGCATAATACATATTACGGTAGCTGGAAAAGGTACTTTTCTTAGAAAAGTATATTTCTTCAGCCTGGGCTTTTGGCCTTTGACTAAAATATTCACATTTTGCAAAAATCTTTCGTTGTTGAGCGCCATTTACTACCTGCACTTTTCAGTCAAAGATGTGTAGCATACTATATGTAGTAAGTATAGTGCACACTTCAGTTCTCAGCAATAGCTTTTGACTGGAATGAGCTACAGAAGTGGTTCACCCCTTGTGTAAAGCTAAGAAGCTCCTCTAAAACTAAACTCATTTGCCCTGTTGCCTGAAGACCACTCATCTGTTCACAATGCAGTCAAAACTTTTATGTAAGAAACTCTGTTATAGCATATAACTTTGATCCCGCATTGTCGAAAAATTAGTGGTCCAAGAGCAAAAGTGCATATCAGTTTGGTTCTGGAGGAGCTGCTTGTCTTTCCATAGAGGGGTAGCTCATTCCAGTCAAAGTTTATGGCTAGAAAAGAAGTGTCCACAACACTGACCACATACAGTATGTCATAAATCTTTGAGTTAGATGTGCACACAGAAAAACTTTTTTCTTTTCAAAAAATGAGACTTGCACCAGCTGAGACAGTGTCTAACGCCAATTTTCCACACTGAAAAGCTAAAATTGACATTTTCGAACTAGCCTAATATGTATAGTCCTTTCATACTCATCTCTCAATAGAAAGGTATATTAATTTACTGACAACACCTCAACAGCGCCCTCTCCATTTAGGAGTGTTCTGTGTCACTGATCGATCATTTATTAGTTATATATGCACTAGGTTCTCGATGACCAGTTACCGCTGCTGCTTCCTCCGCCAGACATTCGCCTGAATTTCTTTCGATAATGTCTTGGTGGACTTGCTGGCGGAGTTGGCTGTTTCCGGACTACAGCCGAAACGCTGGACTCGATCGAGTACTGTCTGGTAGAGTCTGTGGACGCTTGCCGCGGAGACAAGTCTCTCGTCCTGAAAGCACCGATTGTTGATCAGTTAGTTGATATAACCTTATATTCAATGTATGTGCTATAACTTCCTAGTACGCGCACGAAGCCTGCGATTGAGGCCTTCTTTAACGTGCACCCCCCCCCCCTAGATAGCAGGGGTAAAAAAAGTGTATATAGCGCAACCAGTGTTCTGCGCTAATTTGGCCGTAACATTTGGCCCAACAAAAGTAATGCATTGGACATGAGAAAAGCTACATTCACGCGTCCTCTTACGATCAGGGCGTATAAGCCCTAGAATTGTGGTCTAAATACTTTGTCCAAGGGCGCTTGTAAAGTATGCCTAATGCCTGCATTGTATGCGAGCACAGTCACACTGTTCGTATTTACTTCAAATGTCCTGTGCTTGCATTACACTGCTGCATGAATACGGCACGACGAGAAATTTTGTTGTGTGCTAATATAACACACGCCCAGTTCCTCCTTCATTCTAACCTGTGCAAATACTCGGGCAGCGACTCTGTAGAAAGCTGTCTTGTGTCTGAATGTTGCGAAGGCACCGACAGAAGCCGCGGCGTAGTACTCGAGCTGTAGCTGCCGCCCATCATTTGACTGACAGACTCGGAAAACTTTTCACCGAGACCCTTAATCTGAAGAGTGTCTGCTGTCTGAAAATGCATGCATAAGGAATTTATTACACTAGTAGTCCGGACTAGAATCAACAATTGGTCTCGTTTTATAAAGGGGCCATCCCTGTTCGTTGCTGTTCTCTAAAAGGAGAGTGATATTTGGTACGCTGCCCTTGTAATTAGATGACTGACATCCAAATCTAGCCCGTTTGCAATGCGATACCTTTAACACTGCTGGCAGCTTTTCAGAGGAGACGTTGACAACGCCGTTGTACATGAACTGCACCACTGTCTGTAGGTCTTCGAAGCGGACGTCCTTTAAGATCACGATCGGATGCTGGCAAGGATTCACGCTAAACAGGGACTGCGGGCGAAGTTTATGGAGGAACACGACTCATTGAACATGACGATTGTGATGCTAACCTGAAAGTAATCCGAGCAGGCTGACAACAGCATCTTATGTGCCTGAATGTGCTTGCCCTCGGCTGCCAGGGTGACGTCGACCAACGTCTCCGACGAGTAAAGTCCCGAAAAGACCGACACTAGATTGGCAGGGTGGTTGTTCCATCGTAACGAGAAGTACTGCGGCAACCCCGAAGCCGCAGCAGCAGCCGCAGCCGCAGCAGCCGCCGTCGTTGACGAGCCGCCACCCTGCTGAGGGAGGCTCTGGGTGGACATGACACCGAGTAGGATGACTATGAATGCACGATATCAGGGACGGGGGCGGATCAGGAGGCGGTGTTGGAGGAGAAGAGTGGAAGAAAAGGGAGCAGGCCTAAGGCTGAGTAGTATGAACGAACGTGAGTGTCAAGGTGCGAAGACTTTCTCAGGCAACTAGTACACACACAAGCGCACACATCATGGGCCGTGACAGCAGCAGGAAAGAGTCGGTCTGTGCCAGCCTCTGGCGCTCCCGCGATCTTGCTGATGGAGAAAAGAGCGAGCGTCGTGACGTAGGCACGTGGGGATAATGTTCTTGTATGGACTGCAAAAAGAACAAGAGTTAGAGCAGACCTTTTGTGTCACTAGATCAGTCAGGGAACTTTAAGGTATGTCTTAGAATATAGATCCCTTATCGATTGTTTTTGTAAGATAGTGTGCCTATGTTGGGAAATCCATGGAGAAACTTTGTTCGGCGCAGCTAAGAACTCTGTGAGCTCTGTGGCTTCACAGCCAAATGATGCATTGGATCGCCGTCAAAAATCTGAGAACACCATTTGCTAAAGCAGTGAGCATGAAAGTATAACAGCTGCATAAGACAGTGTGAGAGCAAGAAAACATGATGCCTGACTTTATCCCAACATCCAGCTAACTATTTCACCGCTGCCAGTCTCTGTCCCATCCGGACGGTGGCAGGGAGTTTGGTCGGAGCGTTTTACCTTTCTCCTTCGTGCTACATACCTTGGTTGTAGCCGTGCATGCACACACAGACGTCAAGCTTGCTCGCCTCAGCTTGGCCTTCAATTACAGCACGGCGGAGGAGACGGCGGCCTTTCCTTCCTCGCCTCCCCTGCTGCAATTTTCTTTGCTGACTCAGGAAGAAGAAGGCATTTCAGGAGTCAATGTGAGAGTGAGTGTGGGAGAGGGGGGAGGATTCGTCGGATTGTGCCGCTACGCAGGTCGAGAGAGACTTTCGCTCTCGGCGTCAGCGAGCCTTTACAGCTCGAGTCCGCCTGTGTATGTATTAGGCGACTGAAACAGCAGAGACGTCCGCTCTTGAACCTTAATCTCCCTGAGGTAGCTGAAGTCCTAGGAGAAAGCACAACAGGCGGCCCTGCTCCTCTGCGTCAGTCTGAGGTTAGAGGCGAAGCACAGGCATTGCGGCTGGCAGACTCAACAGATGAGGAGAGGCGAAAGCAACTTGGTCACGTCGACCTATCTTCTTTCTTCTCCCTCCCTCCCCCTTCCTCCTGCTCCAAAACTTGAGCGTATGATGCTCTCAATCGTTCACTGGGAGAACTTGAACAACGAGGCATCGGACGTACTTGACGACTCAGTTGCGCGCTGGACTTGGCGATGCTGCTGCTGGTCGGGGCACGCGTGCAAAAGTCTCGAATCAACCTCGTCTAAACCTTTAACCACACACGAACAGGCCTTGTTTGGGCACTGCCTCATTTTTTGAGTCGCGCTTATGGCTGGCAGCAGAGGGGCCGAGGTGTAGCTGACGAATGCGCGCTCGAGCACGCGCACGCACACACACACGAAGTCACTATGTGCGTCATCGGTGACGTCACCCAAACCAGAGGCCTACCGAGTAAGATAGGGTACGAGTGAGCTGCTTGTACACAGGAGTTGGGTGTGCATACGACTGCTACATACGCAGCACAACAGCGGGAAATATTTGACTGCACGCTGAAGCGTTATCACACAGAGCGTTACGACAACTTTTCCTGCAGTTGTTCTATTCTTGTACATCTTGTGTACTGGATGCACTGCGTACTACATGAACGTGCACGTACGTGGCTGAAGCAAGACCTGGCGCTTATGCTGCGGGCACAGATGGACGAGGACCAAATTGCCATGCCCGAGCTAATGACAACACCCTCTCGGACACAACGCGAGCCTTTTGGCTGTCATCTACACAACTCAGTTCATTTCTTGGTACTGACTTCTCTGTCATCACTTTGGGCATCTTTCCCCGTAAGGAGGAGAAGCTGCTTAACTTTAAACTGAAATGCTTCATGGGAGGTGATCTGACACAAAGGAGAGGCTTTGCAGTAACCCTGTTTTTCATGTTTCAGTTTCAATAATATTTTGTTACACAAGATTTGTCAGACAAAACGCCACAGTATCAACCAAAATTGAGCAGATGCAGTCAATCTCTTGGTCAGTCAATCTCTTCAAGGTCATGGTAGTCACCTACGTAAGGATATTGAGCTAGTTCTTGGTATAAGGCTTGGCTGCTACCTGAGCTCCAATTTTCATTTAGCAATCTGGGGTCTAAATTGCAATAGTCCTCATGAAGGACTTCATCAAGATTGCTCTTCAAACATGCGCATTGCACAAGGATTCCCCGCGCACCCGACGAGTGGAGCATATTAACACCAAAGATAAACCGCTGCCTACAGAATGTATGTAGCACATGTCGAGTGAAGAGAACCAAGTAGCGGAAAAATAAGCCCGCGTAGAGCCAGGCATTTTGTAATTGGACGCCCAATTTTTGTTTTTTCATCGCAAACGGGGCCAGAAGTCCTGGAGCCACTCTTTTGGTGAGTCAACTCCTGGAGGATGTCGTCAGCACTTGTTGGGTCCACCATCATTGGCCTTTTTTGACTGCACCTTCCCTTTTTTGAGCTCTGTGAGGCATTTTGGCGCTGGCTCTGAGGGGGGATGGTTTGGTTCTTATATATCTTCTTCTATATAAATAAAGCTGTTCGGGTATGTATGTTTGTTTCCCTTTAGCGCTCTCAGTTCTTCACGGATCTGGCTCATTTTGGGCATGTGAGACCTTTGGGTCAACGAGAAAGACATAGGCTACGCAAAGGTGCAAGGCTGTTCTGAGGCTGAAATCGAGGTCGGATGTTCCATTTACTTCATAGGTCATAGATAGCTATGCCAATAGGTATAGCTAAGCCTGCGTGTCTTAGCTGTGTGGCACCAGTACTTGTCAGTAGCTTTCTATGGCTAAGAGAAGGAGTCAATTGAAGTGGACAGTGAGCTGGACAAACCCGGCAAGCCCAATTTGGGTTCGAACCATCAACTGCTGCCATTACTGCCATGAGCTGGGCAGAACAGAAGGTTTTTTATAGTCCCTATCTCCAGCATCATCAAGAACTCATGTTGTAAACCTTTTCATTTTGCACCAAAAATTCGCACCAATTGTGCACCTCCCGGTGTATTTTTCCGCCTTTTTTTTACTTCTCACTGTTCTCAGCCAAGTTTTTCTCACTGTCACTGGACGATTTGATATTGTCGTGGCTCTTAATCTGAGCTTCTATAGCCACAAGATCATCTATCTTTGTTGGTCTCTGCCAGGGAGAATTGGGGAACAAGATGGCTTTCCGGCAGCTCCCAGACCTTCGTCTTCCACATGATGTCGCTTGTGAAGAGCCACTGGGAGATGTGGTCACAATTAAATGTCAGCAGCCCATACGATATTCTTCTTCCAGTACAATGTCTTGATGGGGTCAACACTTCTTCGGTGCTCGATCGAACGGTTGTCGATGATGAACTCCTTGATGGGGTTCTCGTTGAAGGCCTGAAGGCAGTCCCCGACCTCAACGACTCGCAGCGATAAGAAACGGACTCCGGTCTTTCTGGGCAGCCTCAAATGATAAATCGTGGCCTCGCCAACCACGAACCAGACCAGGCTGGCTTTGGCGAAGAAAGTCAGTTGACGGACCATCCAGAGGTCGATGGTGGACCTTGGCCTGAAGTCCTGCAAGTCGTCAGTACGTCACCTGCTGACAGCAAAGATGAAGGAGACGAGGGAGATCAGGTGCAGGTCGATCCGGTCGAAGCTGAAGGGGAAGCACGCCGGCCACACACCATATTTTCTGACCAAAAGATCCTCACCCTGGACCGTTCTAGGAACAGACAGAACGACAGGTTCATTGCCACCATGAAGGAGGATGTCCTCCCCGTCTACAAGACCAAGAACCCAGCCACGGTCATCGTCTTCGACCTCGTGACCTGCGATGGCAAGATCATGAGGCCCCACTTCTTCCAGCCCAAGGAGAGGGCCAACACGGCCTTGTTTATGTGGACCTGTTGAAGAAGAAGGTGGTCCACTGTAGGAACGACGTCCACGCTGGAAGGTATTCCAGCAGGACTCCGCCCCTACCCACGTCTCCAAGGTCAGCCAGAAGTATCTGGAGGAGCACAGGCACGCTTTCTTGGACCTGAACACCTGGCCCTCTAACTCACCGGACTTGAATCCCATGGACTACTTCTTTAAGGGTGTGCTAGAGAGAGAGGTGTGCTCCGTGTCGTACCGGAACATCGACGAGCTAGAGGCCTCCATCAGCAAAAAGTGGGGCAAAGTCAATCGCGCGGACCTCGTCAATGCCTGCCATGCCTTTCGAGGCCGTTAAGGTCAGGCAGAGGCCGGAGGAGGCCTTCAGGGACTCCGTGGTCAACAGGAAGGACATGGGCTATGCAAAGTTGATTACGAGGCTGTTTTGAGGCCAAAATCGAGGTCAAATGTTGCATTTACTAGATAGGTCATAGATAGCTACACCAATAGGTACAGCCACAGGCTTGGCTGACCAGGCGAGGTCCCACTTGGAAAAGAAATTGATGCCAACTCGCGTTAAGTGACTTCTTGAGTGAGAGGCTTCAGAGGCCAAATATGCCAGTACATCTAGCACCAAGTCACAACAAATGATTTGGCATTTTGACATTTCTTGCTGCTTGAAAAAAAATTGAGTTTCTTATTGAAATTGTCAAATGCTTAGACAATTGGAAATGACAGAGCGATCATATGAATTCATCGCTAAACGAACATCCAAGTTTGTTTAAGCAATATTGCCTAAGTTTTTGACGTATGAACCACAGAATGTATGTTTAGCATAAGAGATCAAATCAAGGAAATGTTCTTGAGGACAACGTTGAGCATTTATCTTAAGACTCAGGGAGACTTGGTACAACGTCTTCACATCTATCGTGATGAAGAACAGCGACTTCAAAAATCTGACAAGTATTACTGATGCCAAGTACACCAGAATACTCTTAATGCAACAGGATAGTTCTTGGATAGGATAAAACTCATAGACATGAATGGACATAAAGCCCCTGGGCCCTGACCTTGAGGATCCGAGCCTTTCTGCCTCCTTCATCAGTTGGTGATCATGGGAAAACCCCTCTTCGTTCCAAAAGGCAACCATCCTCAGTAGAAGTGCGCTTTACTAGCCTGTAAGCAATCAACGCCAACATCGTGATCGTGAAAACGCCAAGAGGTTTCACATTGCGAAACAGCAAACTTACCGCAACGTCGTTGTTCTGGACTGCGTCGCTAAGTCAAAATTGGGCCGAGATGGCTGAGCCGACAGACTTTTTGTTTGTTGCAGTGTCCTCAAGTACTTCAGGGTCTAGTCTAAACTACACAACCAAGCACGCGTTGAGACGTAGGCAAGTGGCCGTGATGCCACTGGGTTAGTCTGGACTTGCAGAAAGAAAGAACGTTCGAGACAAAACTTTAGATATATCTCATAATCTAAGGAGGGAGGAGAAGGTTAAAGAAGTAGGACAAGGGAACGCAAGTGATCCTAAACCAAACGTAACCTAACTAAACTAAGTAACCTAGCCCAGAGATACCTATACCTAGTGCAGGATCCGAAGGCAGTCTCAAATTTTGAGCAACCTCTCGCGTATGAGTCCTACTCGTTGCCAGAAACCTCAAAGTTGCATTGTTCTAAACGTTATGTAGTGGTTTTTCCACTGAGCCTATTATTTAGTGTTTGGCCGGTTTTAAAAATTCTTATTTATTAGATTAGCCGGGGTTTTTTTTAAAGAATTTGGCAATTTTGGTCAACGGCTATTTGGCAACACTGTACAGGACTAAAGCACGGCTCATGTTGTCACTGGTCTCTCTGTCCTGTGCTAGCTACAGGCATCCCTGCCTAGCCTGAGTAACCTAACTAGATTAACTAACCTAACCTATCCTGAGGCTTAGAACCTATTTGAGTTTTAGAATTCCCTCTAGAACAAGCAGCAGCGGCACCTCCCTTAAGGGACTGTAAAACCTATCCTTCACCTCATCCAGCTCTACTTCTTATAACTGGGACCGGTATATTGTTCAGTTACATGAATAACAGTAAATTTGGATAGTTTATCGTTCTTTGTCATGTATCCGCTGTACCATAGTCAGCTGAACCTCATCTGGCTTTCTTTTTCGACAACCACACACCAAATACAATCTCAGCTGAGAAGCTTTCAGCGGTATCTAAGGAAAGAGTCCGCCATTGTGCTAAATACTTCACTTCGTACGAAATATGCGCTACGGTTAATTTGAAAAGTTTATTAAGGATTGTTGTACAGGGCAACCTAATGACAGAGGGGGAACCGACACACCAAGACTGGTGAAAGCAGCGACTGACTGACAATGGTCATGAACTTTTACAAATGCTTAGGTCAAAACAACGATGTTGATACCTGCTTGAAAGAAACGCACTCACTCCACATGACATCCAACTGGCTATTTTGTTGTCGTCCGCATCTGACCCATCCAGGCTGTTGCAGGAGACCCGCCTGACTGTTTCACCCACGATTCTACTTCTCCTTCCTCTCTCAGCTGTGCTTGCCTCCCCCTCCTACACTGCTCCGTCGTCGTCGTCGCGCCCGCGGTCGACGGGGATACAGTAGCAGCAAATTTGCCAGCTTCTCTCCTTCTCCTCCCTGAGTCGGACGCACTCGAGACGCAAGGAGAACGGGTTTAAAGCGAGGCAAATGACGCTCTCCGAGTGATATTCCAGCCAAGCCAGCATGTCCGAGGAGATTGTCATCTCGCCCAAGACAGACGAGGGTGAGTCAAAACAAACGATTCCATCCGTTGTCATTCAGAGCGCCGGCAATCATCTTTCCTTTTTCTTCTTCCCCTTCTTCCCCTTCCTCTTCTTCTTCATCATCTTCTCCTCCCCCTCCTCCTTCTCCTCCTCCTCCTAGACGGGGCTGTCTCCACCATGTCCGGCCACGGCTCGGGCGCGTCCTTCCTGTCCTTTCGGCGTCGATCCGTACTTGGCCCGCCCTCGCTGTTCCCCAACCAGCGGCGCAACAGCGACTTCTTCAACGGCGGTCCCGTCCATGTGTATCAGGTGGACGAGGCGCCCATCAGGAGTCGAGGGAGGCCGAGCCAAGAAGATGTGGAGATCACCATCGCGGACTTGGACTTCTACTACGGACTGAGTATGATAATTTTCAGCCTTGTAGGCGCTCGAGCCCTTTATGAACTACAGTTTTCCCTCATGAGTTACTTAGTAAAGTCAGGTTGTCGTAGATGTGGATCAAATAATGTGTTTAAGAGTAAAAGGGACATATGAACAAGTGCCAGTCCTTGATCTTCCAGTGAAGAGGCAGATCCTCAGGTACCAAAGTCCCACAACCGGACTCTTTCCCGATCACTCCAAAGAAAAGAAGGTTGGATCTGTCAGAAGCACCATCTACTGTAGCATGGCAGTGTGGAGTCTACAACAGGCGTACAAGTGAGCAACTCTTCTGCCCAGCCAATTTCATTCCGGAAGTTCTGCAGTCTTTGCTACAACTTTCGTAGACGCATTGACGACGACCGCGGCAAGACCTACGAGCTTGGTCAGTCTGCTGTACTTGGGGTGAGAGGCATCCTCATCTCTTGGATGAGACAGTCCAAGCGCCTGGAAGCGTTCAAGGCGAAACAGACACCAGGGCATGCTCTACACTCCAAATTTGACCTAGACACGGGGTTCGAGATCCTCTCCGTCGAAGACTACAACCATTTGCAGGTACGTAGCACTAGGTACAGTACTCTAAGCTCACATGATTGTACCATTCCAGATCGATGTAGTGTCCCTATACCTCCTCTTTTTGGTCCAAACCATCACGTCCGGACTCCAGGTCATCTTCGACATGAACGAGGTGAACTTTGTACAGAATTTGGTGTACTATGTGGAACGAGCGTACCGTACGCCGGACTACGGCATGTGGGAGAGAGGCACAAAGCAAAACGACGGCACATGTGAGGTGCACGCCAGGTCAGTTTAGCGAACAGCTATATGTCTTCTTACATGGTCTCATTCTGTTCCGATCTTAGCTCCATTGGCATGGCCAAGGCAGCGCTGGAGGCGATTAACGGCATCAACCTCTTTGGCGATCGTGGCGCCTCTTGGTCCGTGGTTTATGTGGACATTGACGCCCATAACCGCAATCGAAGCATCTTCGAGACGCTCCTGCCACGGGAATCTGCCTCCAAGGAAGTTGACGCTGCTCTTCTGCCCACCATCACTTTTCCCGCGTTTGCCACTCACGATCATCGCCTGTACGAGCAGACCAAGACGAAAGTTATGTGCGGCCTTGAAGGCAGTCACGGATTCAAGCGCTTTGAGCGAGACGGTTTCGGCTCGGCCATCGAACCCAAAGGCAGGAAATACCCAGACGGGCTGATCCAACAATTTGACGGCGGAGAAAGTGAGTGGCCCATGTTCTACGCCTATATGGTCATCGACGGCGTCTTCAAAGGGAAACCATCACAGGTCGAAAAATACCAAGAGCTTATGAAGAAGAGGTTGGCCTACAATGGCATTGGAGGTGCGTCTGATTACTGTTGAAAATATCAGCAACGTCATGAATGACGAGTAAATACCGGTACTAATTCAACCGCATCTGTCCTGATTGTAGATCCTGTACTGCCGCAGTACTACTACGTGGAGGAATTAAGCATTGGCGAGCCAGTCAAACATTACATTGCCAGCAACGACGGCTGCTCATCCAGCGACCTCTTTTTATGGGGCCAGTCCTTGCTCATCATCTCTGATCTCCTTACTTCGCAATTGCTCAACGTTCACGAATTAGATCCAATTGGGAGACATCTTCCTTCGTACAGCAGGCCCAAGGTTGACACCAGATACTCTGCCTTTGAGGTAACCTTTTCACCATACTCCAGCTTTTTAATTCGTCTTTGAAATGTTGTCGGAATAACGGTCATTTAATTTACGTGATGCGCTATAACCCGGGGTTAAGAGTCCTGCAGTTCTAATCATATTCGTACGTCTGGGCAAGTAGCACTACATACACATTTTTTATTTTGAAGCTCGGGGGCATTGACGACCCGAAGACTGGGGGGATTCACCCACTTTTCGTCTCACCGGACTTTTTGTCTCATCTGACTTTTCGTCTCAATATGGTTTGTCTCGCAGGACTTTTCATCTCATCTGACTTTTCATCTCTGTGTGGTTTGTCTCACAGCAACCAGCTGTGAAATCAGTCATGCAAAAGCTTAAAATCAAATGGACACACATACACATGGGCATTGCGCTTTATATAGAGAGATATATTTCAGTTTTCATTACAATTTGCACAAAATCCAAATACTCAAGACAGCTTTAATTTCATGACATGGGGTTGCCTCCCGTGTTTCTTTACAGATGGAAACTCCTTCATCTTGCCATTTTCAAAGCAGGAGAGAAGATGTGTCCTCATTCCTGTTTTGTTGTGCATAACCCATGATGCATCAATTCCATGACACAATTCCACTGCAAATGCAATGGCAAAAACCCCACAATCATTGGCATTGTCCTGCTGGCTTGGTAGAGGTAATTTGATGGAGCATCCCTGCTGCCCACTTACTGCTTGCCACTGCAGCAGTCGCAGCCGTCGTCATCCCTGTCAGAAACAGCTTGGGTGTGTATCCTGTGGTCCTGAGCGAAAAGTCCCGTGAGACAAAAAGTCTGGTGGGACGAAAAGTCCAGTGAAATGAAAAGTCTGGTGAGACGAAAAGTCGGGACACGGGCTGGGGGGGAAGGGCGGGTGCAGGGCTGCCGAGGATCATCAAGGCCTCAAGAGCTTCAAGATACAAAAAGAGTGTGTAGAAGCTTCGCCCCGGAGTACGTTTATAGTTTGACATACACTGCTTTACTTTTACAGCCACCTTTTCTAGTGTTTTTATTGGAAAATGTGGTTAAATTGGGTGCTGAGTTATTGCTGCTGATGACTGCTGGGGTTTCAAATAATCCATTTTGCTATCAGTTGCAATGCACATGAAATTTAGGAACTTAATTTTTGTGGGTATTGTACTATTCGCCGACACTTCCAGTAATGAAAACACGTAGCAAAGTGTAAGTTAAAAATGTACTTCTATTGTAATGCAGGCAGAATTTCAAATGCAAGCACAATTTCACTTGTGCGGCCAGTACCTTTGCAATTAGCATACATTCTGTCTGTAATTTGAAAATATCATTTCACAAAGATCCTCACCTAAAATCAAGAAAAGAACAATGAGGTCTTTTTTATTTTTTGAATGCCTATGTTAAGTCTCGTTAAATTTTTGTTACATTCTGGCGGTTTTTATACTTTGTTGAATCAATGTATTTCAAAAGTACTGGTCAACTTGTATGGCTAGTGCTTTTCTGTGAGGTATTGTTTTTGTCCTCCAAGTGAATCTCATGAAACGTAGTGAATAATGCTGTGCTGCAGTACTTAAGCCATAATATGTTATATCCCCTTGGGTAACTATGCAAAATTCATGCATCACAGAGAACTTCATAATTGGCCTATGTCTTTATTCAGCACTATATCTCTTCTCATTACTTTTGTCCTTTGCTGCAGAGAGGAGGCGACTGTGTAAGTCTATGAAGCCTGCATAACCCGCCCGGTTTTCACTGTTTTCGCACTCATGTCATACATGTGCACTGCATTTTTCCGATTTGTTTTTGCTACATTTGTCGTAGAGACCCCGCTCTTTCATTTCTCTTGGTTATTCACCTCTTTAGTCGATTCCCTAATGCTCGTGAGCCTGTAGGAAGCGGTCGTCTTTTTGTCTCTTTGCTCCGTTGAGGAAGCAGAGGATGCCTCCCATATCGAGTGAGGATAGATCTTCACAGAGGAGGAGTCTCTATGCAAATGAATGATCTCTTCTTCCTCATCACTGTCACTACAGTCAGCCAATTTGTCTGTTGAGGAGAACGTCTTTTGGGATAACTCCTGGTAGTACGAGAAGACGAGGAAAAGCGTGTAAATCCATCCCACGATGATGATGGCGTACATGATGGAAGAAGCCACTCTGTGCGCTATGGTTTGATTGTCTAGGCAGAAGTGATAGAGTGCACTGCCGCTTGCTAGCAGGATGCTCAACATCGTCCACACCAACCAGGGAAGAAGGTAGAGCCTCTTTTCCTGCCCAAAAGTTAGCTAGTTTAACACAATATGTATGTTCTAATGTGCTAACTGCACAATAGTCACTACCATTTTCACGCCTTGGAGTAGTAGAATAGAGAAGATGATATAAATGAAGCTCAAGACGAGGGCCACCGCAACTGCTGGGTGGGAGACTGAAACAAAGTGGCACTTAGCAATGCTATTACGAAGACAAAACAACTGGCAAAAAGCTATAATTGCTCACATTCTCTGATCCGCTTATTGCGCATTTGCGTCTGTACATCTGCCCACTCCGCTAGGAGGCCGATCTCCATGAGCAGGACCACGGCCGACGTGATCATAAAGATGATCCCGATCACCATACATCCTCTCCTCAAAGAAGAGCAGCAGCAGCCTCTTTTCATCAACACTTTCATCCTATATCTGTGTTCGTTTGCTGCGTTCCTTCGTCCTTATCTCCTGATTAAATGAATCAGCCTTTGGAGGAACGCGCGCCTACGCCTAAACAAATAATCCCTTGGCTTATTTGTTGCCTCACAATTGTATGCAGTCTAATTTGGTATGTTGTTGTGGCATGATTGTCATATGTGTCTCAATGGTGAATCAGTCCAATAAGGTGCTGACCCCATTGGGATGACATCGATCTCGAATCACTGCCCTTACCTTATGTGCTTCGCATTTTGGGCTTAGAGTGGAATTTATCATAAGTTGGCCCAGTCTTAACCCTTCACGGATATGCCAGACCAAGTACATTTGCGGCGACTAACTTTAGCTGCTTGAACGAGTACATAGCAACGCGCCATGCACGTGTCAGATTATCTTAACCTTTCTCTCACCTCTACTCAGGCGGCATCAGTTGATCTGGTCGTGCAAGTGGTCACCATCGCAGAGTCAATTCGTTTGCAGTCCGTTTTGGCCACCTACGGGATCCAAACTCAGACCCCCAATGAGATCGAACCTGTGCAAATCTGGCCGCAGTCGGAGATGGTCAAGGTCTTCGAGAAGCTAGGGAGGAATGAAATGCTAGGGCTATCTGGTAGGCCTGCCAGACCTATCGGATCTCTAGGCAGCAGCAAGGTGAAGATCATCAGTATTGCCCCCTTTTTCTCTGCTGGACGTTTATATATCTTTTCCTCCAGTTTTACCGCATGTGTGGCCAAACTGTGCTGTGCTACCCTCTAATCTTCTCGGCGTCCGACTTCTATCTCTCTCATGACATGGCACATCTCACTGATGAGATCAAATCTGAGCTAAAGTTTGTTAGTCGATGCTGGAGACTCAGCGGAAGGCCTACAGTTTGTATCATTGTGACGGAGACCAAGATGAGGTGATCACACCTCTTTTGCGTAAGATGCTGCTTTGACATGTTAAGATTTTCACATTCCAGAGATCCGCAGTTTCACGTGCTACTGAAATTTTTAGCTGAGCTGCGGACGGGTTCAATCGACGGTGTTAAGGTTGTATGGAGTACGGTTTTGTGTGGCGGAAAAGATCATTGTGCAATTTTTAGGTTAGGCTAGGTCGCCTTCAGAATCTCAAGTCTTCCGCCTGTCTCGAGCATCTGGACTTTTTGCGTCACATAGGTGAGGAGGAGGTCGGCTTAGAGGGGAAGCGTTTCAAACAGCTAGAGAACGAGCACATCGGATACCAGACGCTCACCGACATACCGGTGCATAAGGCCATAGTAGAGGAAAGGCAGGACTTCATGGCAAGTTTAGTACTTCCTAATTGTGCGCAGTTTGCTGTAAAAAGTTTACATGGCGGCTTTTTCCTCCTTTCAGACAGAGTTTAAAAACAAGTCAAGTAACGAGATATCGACGGCTATCGTCTCGTGCAACCACCTCTACGGCTCAATCCAGATGCTTGGGATCTTGATGGACAGGGAGGGAGGAGACTACCTGGTTGGAGACTTATCAGGTGAAAAACTCTTTTTGTCCAGTGTTGCTTCACTGTGTTGCGGTGCTACATACCAACAATCTGTTACTTTCAGTGACTTCACGTCTTGAAGCGTTGAATCGTAATGCCGGCGCCTCCAGGCAGTGGGCTGCCGTCAGGTATTCTTCGGCTCTCTTAGGACAGATTGTCGACAGCATAAGTCCATTGGTCACCCAGATCCTCGTCAGTGGGAAACAGGTCACTTAAACCAGGAAAATGTGCTCATTCAGCGTGCGGGCGCGGATGTTGTACTAGTTTACAATGAATTTTCCAGCATTAACAATCTTTTTCCAGTTTTCACTTGTGAAATTTTGAGGATTGGTCACCCAACTTCACTACATTTGTTATCAACCTTTCCGTTACCGTTCTAGATACATCAGAACTCCAAGCGTGCATTTATCTCGTCAGCGCGGATCTGGGCGTTTCTGACATCAGGCATTAGGCCTTCACGGATAACTGTTTTAATTTCTAGTGCGTTAGTTTGACCATGGCCACATCAGGCTCCAAAGATGATCTTGAAGAAGACCTGCAGTACAGTTCTACAGTACAACATTCGCATCCGCACTCCGTGCAACGATGATTTGGATCTTCTGTTGCAATACAATACCATACTATCCAGGTGACTGTGGGCACTATAGGCATGGAGTTCAGCCTGTTCGACAAACCGATGACACCGGACGAAATTCGTCACGCCATCTACACCAAAGTTCGTCCGTTCAACGTGATCTCCGCAGTGCTGCAGCAGGAACTCATTCTGTACTGCGGAAAGCTCATTGCCACAAATCCAGAACTCTTCGAGGGTATCCTCAAGATCAGAATCGGGTAAGTCAGACCATCAAAGCGGAAGCGCCACTATCATTTATCCCTTCATGTTTGCAAGACAACTTGAAGGATACCATGCAAGTGTGCAAATTATGCTTGCATATTAACCCACCTTTTCTCACTCACCCAGTTGGATTCTTCACGGACTTGATCTGTATCGCAATATGAAGGAGCACGACCCTCAACCAATCGAGAATTTCAGTCCTAGTGAAATTAGACGGCTGCTCAAGAAGGTCCTGACTGAAAGCAAGGTGCTGCAACTAACATATGGACACATCAACAAGGAAGCATTACACAAGCTAGACTCTGGACGGTAATGCCGAATTAAGACTAGGTTCTTGTGTGATTTTAACTTTGCCAGCAATTCCCACTTGTAGGACGGCGAAGATGACGATATATGAGGTGCGCCAAATCAACGGGTGCCTTAACCGAGTCCCAGTTAATTTCTACCTAGATATGTGGCTGATCCTGAGCAGGTCAAGGTGTGGAATCCATATTGGAATTCACTACTTGCCCAGGGAGCCATATCTCACACAGTTGACCAGGTGAACATTCATCCTAGTGTAAGTTAGCAAGCGAATATTTGCAGTTCTTATCCATTTCAGTACCGACGATGCTTTCGCTCATGAAGTTGAGACTATGTTTAACGATTTCGAGGAATGTGAATACAAGCAGTTGGTGGTGGAGCTCTTTTGCGTCATGGCCGCTATTCTCAAACGCAACCCTGAACTGGAGTTCACCGAAAACGTTGACTCTACTGCTATCATAGACGATGCCATCAGGATGTTTAAGGTGGTGCGTACTCTAAACACTTGTATTAGTGCACTTGAGTCGCAGCTTTCTATTTGATTCATTTGCTCTTTTCAGGATGAGGGGATCGAAGACAATGAAAAGTTCGAGTTTTATCAGAAGTCCGTGGCTCAAACTTCGGGCTACCTCGCCAGAGCTATCATCAATAACCTTCTTAAGGGCTCCATCCTCAGCAAGGTGGATGAGAGCAGGACGGAGTACAACTGCCCAGTGCAGTAAGGACGTTCATGCAGTTATGTTATATTCAAGCCTGATCCATCTTTAGCACTTGAGCCAGATTTTTCCGTGCCATAATCAAGTTTATGAAATATACAATGCGCATATGTTGCATTCCGATGCATAAGTCCAGTCCCTAAGTTCTTGATACTCCTGTGCTGCATACATGCACTGTACTAGTACGCAGCGAGGTACAGTCGACCTTCGACACAGGCAAGAATGGAGATTGATGTCTTGCGTACCGAGTGCAATTTTTGCAATTAACCCATTCATCACATTAGAACCTTCAATATAGGAAAGTCATCGCTGCCTTGACTATATGAAAGGTTGACAGAAGTACATACCTGGTACGTATTGGGACACTGCAAAAACCTATCCAAGGTGATCACGTGCATCCAAAACGCGCGCACGCGTACGTATTGTAAACCATATTTCATATGTTCACAGAATCAATTTTTCTTGCTCGACCTTGATGTAAAATTTTGGCAGGACGAGCAAAACTAACCTAAAGCATATTGAACTCGACCTTGGATACCCGAATCGAGAAAAATAAGACCGAAGTCAATGAGGCAAGTTCACATAGTCTTCCAAGTCCGAATTTCAGAGGTCAAGCTGCATAAACTCATACTCAGGGCACTATAGGAGATGAAACTTTTCAGGGACCTGTATATAAATAATAATTTGCTGGAGTCATCTTGGCAGTTGAATTCAAATGCATGGGCTTCTACTCATGTCTGGTAAACTTGCATTCTTGTAACAGTTACGTACGTGTTTTGTGAGGTTCGAGTTGGGTCCCTACTCGAGTTCGAACCATCTTTCCTGGTACGCAGCAACGCCTAAGTGTCTACGAACACTCAGTGCAGGCTCGCAAGCCGTGGGCAGGGTATTCAAGTCAACGGCCTGGTCAGGCCGGCTTCATGTGGATCTCTAAATGTGCATTTCAACTTGTCCGGTTGCCTCATTAATCTACCATGGACTTCTAGAAAAGTCCAATGAGAAGCTTACTTGAGCCACTTGCCCCAAATCTCGAAATAGTCATTCTATGAGGTGGAAGCGTTGCTCTAGAGCAACGCTGAAGAAAATCCTGGCGGAATTGAATTTTCTCCAAAGTAGGGTCCAGGTCTAAAGTGGTAGATTACGTCTAAATGCAGGATGTTAGTAACACATATGAAGAAAAACATAAATGCTATGCTGAAATCAGATGTCATGCTTATTTCGATTCACAGTGAACAACAGTAACAACTTGCGCCTATGATATTGGAAGAGACTGATTTGGGTCAAACGGTATTTGATCAGGATGACAAAACAGAAGCTGAGGGGAGGTGAAAGAGGTCAAGAGAACTTACGCAAGAGCAGTACAAGAGATGTAAGAAGAGCATGTGTGACGAAGAGACAGAAGTAGACATTTCCACTCAGAACTTGGGTCTGACGCACTTTTCCACTTTCCCCATTCGGTCTCGTACATCTTTTGCACAAAATTCAGGCTTGTTTTCTAATGTTCATTTTCGAGTTACACGCGTCCAAGTCGTTTGGTCTTGTGGACACGACGTTCAGAGCTCAACTTCCACCTGATGCTAAGCAGTTACGCGCCTCCTTATGTGAACAGAGAAACATGAAAAGTGGTCATTGCGCATCCACTGAGACGGTCGCGTTACCACCTGGTACTTTCTCACTCAATCAATATCCACTGTGCGCCACCTGATGATTTCAGTGTACAGGCCCTGTAGTTAGATCAAGCTTGGTGTAACGAATTCTAGGTGTTGGGACTGCTTGGACGACCTGCAAATACACCGTTCCGAAACATACGACGAGTGCTGTAAGTTCTGCGTCTATGGTTTCGGTGTCCAATGCCAGTAGAAGGGCACTCCCATGTCCAGATGCCTCAGCACCTGTATGGGACTTGTGCAGCACCAGCTTCAAAACTCATCGCTCGCCATTGGAGATGTCTCACGGTCCCAGAGGCTTGACTTTTGTCATTATGCCACGGTTCTTGTGTCCTTCGTTTTCTCTCTCCATCTTTCTCTCGCTTTTTGTCCCAGAAGGTGTGCAAGTGCGCTTGCCTGCGAGCATCACTTGCGCTATGATGACATCGTCGTCGAGGGAAAAAAGGAGAAAAGGATGCTGCTCGATTTAGGTAGAAGATTCAGTCAGTCGACATCCGATGGTCGAGGGGTGAACACTGTCTGAGGTACGAAATATGACCTAGGGGTGGAAGCAACTGAACTGAGAACAACTGGCAGAGGACGTGCACCACTGAGCAACACGCTGTTCTTTCCAGTCATGGGCGGAAAACTGACGCAGGTAACGAAAATGGTCAGGCCTTTATTGCATAGCTCATGGAGCCGTTGTTCTACGGACGGCACTAAACACCTTCGAATAGTAGTCCTGGTCCTTGGGCCACTAGTGGACAAATAATTATCTCTGAGAGGAGCCCACTGCACATTGAAATGGGTCACTATCGAGAAAGGGCTCTGGTTGAAATTGCATGCAATTGCAAGACTCTGACATGCAAATGCACTCCTCATTCTTTGTTTCAGACACTGACCTCGTTAACGTGCGTTCTTCTTCATGCCCAAGTTTGTAACGTTGTCTCTCAGCACTTCTTCGGCGACTACGGTTCCGTTGCCGCCCAGTTCCCTCCCCTACACGTCCCTTCTGCCCCGAAACAACACCACCATGACAGAGGCACCATCTTCGGCAACGTTCCCGACCCTTCCTTCTTCAGCAACTTTCAGATGCCGTTCCTTTCTTTCGAAGAGATCATTGTCAAGGACAGGGACAACAGCAACGGCAACACCAGCGAGATAGTCAAAGTGGGCGACGTCTTGCCCCATGGAAACGACTTCTTCAAGGAGTTTACCCGTCTGGAGAGCCTGAGGGACGACGCGGTAGCTGTTGTCTTCAATGAGTCGGATCTCCAGACCCTGGAAAGGTCTGATTGGGTAGATGAGGAAGATGACGTGCAGCAGCCGCTCTTCTCAGTCTTCAGGATCACCACTGATGGGCGGACTCCGTTTGCCCAAGAAAGAAACTCCGGTGAGATCATACTATAGATTGTGTCAATGATGTACGCAATGCGTTAGAAGTACGAGGGTGACGCGCAGACAAAGACAAATGGACTCGTACGAGTGACATGTTCTACTTGCAGAGATTGTCTACGACGATGAGGGTCAGCCTGAAGAAGTCATTGTCTATGTTGATGGCAAAGACAAAGAAAGAAAGGTAGACAAAGTTCCTCGACTACACCAACGGCAACAGCAAATTCGTTATCAGCAGCGGAGACGCTATTACCAACAAGGCAGAGATCGCTTAATGCGCTGGTCTGAATCCCGGAACTACCGGCATAGACTGCCAGCCCCACAACTGGGATCGTTGGCCCGTCGTCCTGGGCAGAGGAGAGATTATGAGGATTATTATTATGACGAACTCGCAGGCTATGGTTCTACTCATGCAGGAGGAATAGATGAGCTGCCGTTGAGGCGCAGCGACGGTTACGGTCACTCCAGCTATGACGACCATGGTGGAGGCTATGACGATCACAAGGGCTTTGACGATGACCACGGCTATGACGAGCACGGTGGTGGCTACGACGATCACAAGTCGGGTTATCACGATGACCATGACGACGGCTACATGCCGGAGAAAAAGCCTGGGCCATTTGGTTACGGCAAACCCAACTATAAATGCGAGTACGCCAAGGAAACGCTGTACGTCACTAAGACAGACTACAAATTTAAGAAAAAGTGCTTTAAGGTATTCAAGGTACAATGCAAGACTAAGTACGATACAGGGAAGAAAATTGGCTACAAAAAAGTATGCAACGAGTTCAGCGTGACCAAGTGCCGCACCGTGTACGCCACCAAGTTCAAGACAAAGTGCTGGCTCGTTTACAAAAAGAAGTGCGAGGACACCTACAAGACCAAGGTGGATTGGGTCTACAAGGAAAAGTGCAGCATGACCTACGAGAAGGAATGTAGCGGCTACGGCTACCATAAACAGTGCCATGAGGTGCCCAAAGAGATCTGCAAGCAGGTACCCGAGAAAGTGGAGAAGACCATCAAGTCGGTCAAATGCAAGAAAGTGCCGGACAAAAAATGCAAGGTCGGGTTAACACAGAATCTCGGAAGGAGAGAAATGCCTTGTGTACCCACATACGCAGCAATATGTACGTAGAGAGGCAGGAGAAGGATGCACTTGCAGATAGCAAATAGTCTTGGCAGCTGTAATGGCCATAACTCCTTCCCGGACTTAACGGGGCGTGATATCTGCTGCGGGGCTCACGAACTCGCATGCCTCATGCGGCAGTGGCTTGAGAAGCAAGGTCGTCATTGTCGTTTTATTTTCTCTCCGAACTCGCGCATTCTCATGCCGGTTATTAGAGAATTGGAACTGACCCTCGCACGGCATTTCAGTGAGTGAAACCTTCCGAGATTCTGAAAAAACGCTGTCAATGCAAATGCAAATGCAACTGTCAATGCAAAAAGGACGTCCCCTTCTTCGTGCCTAAGAAAGGTGAGGAGTTTTCCCCGAGTTTGCATCACGGTGCCATACGACTCGATCCTGACCTCGCCGACTCAACGGTGCAACTCATTCATTCACGATCCGTCATCTTTTTCTCTTCTTCCAGAATGCAAAGACTTCCCGAGGACAGTTTGCGTGCAGGACCCAGTCAACGTGAAAAAGGTCGGTGATATGAACATTTTTCTTTCAAAGAGATGTGATCAGATGATTTCGTTTTCCCAAGGATGTGCCTGTAAAAGTCTGCTTCCCCGTCCCCATTGAGAAGGTAAGCAAAGTCAGAGGCGCTGCTGCTCCTGTGCACGCAGTGTCGTGATCGTCATAACTTGTGCGTGGAGCCAGCGTTGTGAAAATAACCCCGCCAGCTCCGGCCACTCCCTTTGGGATACGTTTTCTCTCGCTCTCGCTCTCTTCACCTATCCCGTAACATCTCGCTCATACGCACGACGCACAACTGCTGATGCATGTGACGCAATGCGTATCACAACTGATTTTGCGCACAGCAAGTCCAGGCAGTCGTCAGTATTATCTAAGATCTTTTAAGAGCCTAAAAAAGAACTAACCGCAAACATGGACCTTGTCCTAATTTGACATTCACATGAGTGCCCCTACTGTGTGCACATGCAGCGTGCGCACACACGCGCATCAATTGTATGCACGCACGCGCAATCACATCAAACAAGTAAACATGTACTATTACAGCGTCTATTAGTCTATTATGCCTAGTGTACCGAAGTAAGTATTAGTAAGTATGGTATATGAGTCAAATGCCGTAACATCTGTTAAGAAACATGGTGTACCAGATGGTGCATGGTACAAAACGTACCTTCTACGTACTTGTGCGGCGTGTGGACCGCGAGCAGGGGACGCGGAAAAGCTGTGTTCGAGTGGCGACGCATGGTCTTAGGCGTTGTTCTGGTATAATTTAGCTGTGTGTGCGTGTGGCCTTCACCCAATGGCCAAGCGCCAAAAGTATCGACGCATGCAAAACCTTGTCGCTAATTGCAACCACGCTGTGGACCCACCTCTGAGATCGTATGAAGACTCCATTTGACCTACTTGATTTTTGGCTCCAACTGCATGATGAAGCACAAGTATTTGGGGAGCGAGTCGGATTTTCTCCAATAATATATGGTACGAGGTACGACTAGTTTACATTACGTCACAATGCGCATTGAACGTACTGCGCTTATCGCAAATTGTTTCTACTTCGTGTAGTGCGTCAAAGTTCCTCGTGAGGTGCTGAAGCACGTGCCGAAGACGGTCAAGAAGAAGATCTGCGTGAGCACGAAGGCCCACGAGAGCGGATACAGCTTTGACGACCATGGGGGCTACGAGTCCACTGTGCACTTTAGGAGCGCCAAAGACGAGGTGTCATCCGTTGGCTACTTGTTGGGAGAGCACTCCTCTTCGTACGCTGCGCCACAAGCAACGCCAGCTTACGGGGGCAAGAAGGAGGAGGACGTGGCGAAGGAAGAGAAGAAAGTGGTCGGCTACGGTGGCCAGCCCTTCCACAAGAGCTACGAGCTGCTGGTAAGAGAACAGCGACGACACGTCTACGACGATGAACAAGAACCCGTCAGGGAAGCGTCGACGTTCACAGGAAGAAGAGCTGTCGCCAATGGAGGATTTCCTAGTTTTAGCGATTTCAGTATTAAGTTTTGATTCCATCTACCATGACCTAATGCACGTACGTACAATGTGTATCAGGTAGAAATTTACGTATGGACACTCTATCATCAAGAGCATCGTTTCACGCTCTGGGGGATGCACCTTAATTGCCATAATTGACTATTGCAACGCTCGCAGTAAATGTGCTTTGTAGTGGCTGTGTCGCAGCAGCAATGACCGCAGTGAGTAGAGGGCCTGGGAATAACAGGAACGACATACTACTTCGTATGTAGTTAAGCTGCTTCTTTTGGAATAAAGTTTTAAATATATATAAGTCTTAAAATATGGATTATAACGTGACTTTAGAACTCAAAAACTCAACAGCCATGTCCAGGAGGATTGAATTGCGGTATGGAGAAGACGAAGTCCGGGAGATTGTGTCCAACCAGTCTCCCTTTCTGGCGTCAGAGAAACTGTTGCAAAGCTCTCTTGACCCTGAGGAAAAAAAGAACAGAAATGGCCTCGAAATTTCATCGGATAATGAACCATGAATGACATGACACTGCAGTAAGGCTTTTTTCCTTCAAAATGGCTTTTGATATCCCTTCCTGTTATAGATCAGTCCATGTGATCCATGCCTTACTGTTTGCATCAACGTAGACAAATGATACTTACTGATCATATAAAGTTGTGTCTGTAGTAGTTAGTAGTTGCTGTAGTATCTTCTGGACGCCGTGTTCCTTCAGTTTGTTCTGTCGGTCTAGCGCCCCGGCGTCCTCTGACCAGATGAGGTTCTGCACACAGACGACGGCTGCGATCTGCAGCTTGGAGTTGTTATGCATCATGTACGTCGTCACTTTCTTCATCATATCCTCGTTAGACATTATGAAGTCCTTGGCCGTTTCCCCATCGGCGATGTTGGCCAGAATGCACAGAGCCTGTTCCTTCACCTCAGGAAGGTTATCGCTCTCGAGAATCATGACGACATACTGGAGAATATAACAGCACCTTCTAGGGTTCAATTCACTCATCAAACATGAAATGGTTCTGCTTACCTGCATTATCTGATTGCCGTACGATGACATTATGTCGTCAATGTGCTGCTTATTCGACAAAAGGTTTCTCAGCAGACCAAGCGTCTTCATGACGACATTGATGTCCTGGTCGCCCAGCAGACGAAAGATCTGATCAGACCCCAAAGTCTTAATGATCTGAACCTTTATTCGCTGCTCTGCTTGAAAAGCCATGTTCTGAAAGAGAATAGCAGTGTCAACTACAAGGAGGGAGGGAGTAGTTAATCGTGTTATTCACCATTAGTCCCCACACGCCGTTAAGCCTGAGAGACGGTTCATATTTTCTCGTCAGATGACAGAGCATCTCGATAGCTCCAGAGTCCAGGATGGGCTCCTTGGACGGCGAGAATTCAAGCAGGAGGTTACACAGGGTTGACGACGCAACAATCAATGGCTCGACGGGTGAAGCGGGAGCACTCAGCATCTTCATGAGTGGCCTCCACACCGGGTGATCCTGGAAGGTCGTACGCAGCAGTTGCACCGATCGTGACAGGGAGTGCAAACACCCAACCGCTGCCATCTGTAGCTTCGGGTTGTCACCGTCGTCCAGGGCAGCTACCAATGACGGCATTAGGTTGTCCGTCTCGATGATGCGCTTGCGAATCTCTTCGTCGTTGGCTGCCAGGGCTGCAAACACTCGGAAAGCTGCCCGACGCATTGACTTCTCGGTCTGCAGATCGGCCGAGCTGGAGCTGTTGTTGTTGCTGTGCGCGCCTCCGTCACAGTTGCCATGCGGGGAGCAAGGAGACTTCAGGAAGGAAGACATGCTCGGAATTAGATGGTTCGAGATGGCAGCCACCCTCTGTAAAGCAGCGCTGGTCTCAATTAGATAGGCCAGAGTCTCGGCGGCCAAGATGCGGTGCTCCACCGTTTCTTCCTTCTTAGTCATGCGAACCTGTGAACGAATGTATGATTCAATTTCCTCAGGTACGCGACGAAAACGTCGTATTGACTACTCACCACACAGGGGAGTGCCTTATAGAGAATGACACTGTTCTTGTCGCCCAATATGTTACACCGGTATAAGTACGTGAGGCACCTGGCGGCAGCCAGCTGCATCTCCACTCCTTGGTTTCTGTTCATGAGGGCAACGATCTGGGCGAGCATGGGACGCTGGCTGTTGTAGGACTCGACCGTGTTAGCTACTAGTCCGGCCACGGACTCATTTCCAATTATCAAAAAGGCCAGGCACTGGAGAGCAGGTAGCTGAATCCCAGGACATGGCGAACAGAGGAGTAGATTGAGAGCCTGTACCAAGCCGTGGCCAGCTAGGATGTCTTGATGTTCACGAGTCTGGGAAGAAGTCGACGTGCACACTCTGGTATCTGCTGAGATACAACACGGCTACTCTGTAAAGCTTACCTTGCAGGAGCTTGTGAAAATCGTAGCCACGGATACCTGACAAGACTTTGACACGGCGATCAAGTTGATCAGCTGTGGCACAAAACCTGGATCTGCATACAGTATATCTATGGGTGCATCAGGATGCTGAAACACACTCTTCAAGCAGCAGAGGCAGGCCTCCACTACATGACCGTCCTCGTCACGTAGAACTGTAAAATGAGAAGGATAGAACCACCAGTCGACTTCGAACGCACACACAAATACTCACGCTTAAGCAGCACCGGAACTGCGCCAGAATCGATTAGCACTTTGAGATGGTAGTCCATGCCCTTGGCGATGGAACCGAGTGTGTACGCCAAGTTGATCTATCGGAGGAGAGAGTTGATGATCGTCAATCAGGTTGGGAGTACCTGGGAGTTGGATGAAGGCTTCGTCAATTACCTTCAGTTTAGTCGACTCTGTCTCTGTCAAGAGCACGATCAACCTGGGCACTGCACCCTGTTCGATGACAGCGTTCTTCTGCCGATTGCTGCCGATGAGAGAACATTTCAACTGCCTATTGGAATGGATAAGGAGTTTAGGGGCGTTTTGTATGCAGAACATGCGTCTTCTGTCGGTGCAGCTTGGTGGTCAACTTACGTGACTGCCCTGGAGTACTTGTCCACGTCACTGGAAAACAGGTCGTCGACGCAGCTGTGAGTGCTGTCCACTTCCTAGGTGGACATGTATTCTTGTTAATGGGACAGCCTCAGGCGGAGCCGCAAAGACTTGGTCGTACTCACCATGAAACCGCCCTCCGTGGCGGCCACCATCTTATTGTCTTCCGTTCTCGTCTGGTCCCTTTCTATCGGTGGTGATCTGGCAGAAGAGTCTTCTGTCGTCAGCGGCCCAGGGGGCGAGGGCGGCGGGGGCGGCAACGGCAGCGAACTCAGGTCCTCCACGGCATCAGAGACGGAGATTCCGCTCACTTCCTCTTCCTCTTCGTCTTCGTCTTCCTCGTCCTCGTCGTCTTCTCCGTCCGGTCTCGCCCTCCGGTCGAGCCCGTCGTCCTCGCCGCCGCCGTCACCGCCGCCGCCGCCCCCTTCCGCACCCGCCGCGTCCCCCGGCTTGTCAACCAGTGACGTGTTGCTGTCCTGCCGCCGTTGGTGTCCCCCTCTTGTTCGTCGACCGCGTCTGCGCCTGCGCCGCGGCGTGATCGGGGGAGTGGACGTCGTCGTGGCGAAGGATGGACGCCGGCTACACTCTCCTGTCGGCTTGGTCTAGAACACCGGACGGAACGTGTAGCTGGCGGCGTCGCCTTAAATCTTGCTACTCGCCTAGTCAAGTGTCCGTGTGGGTCTCTCTTTTCTGCACTTTCTAGGCGGTTTGGGCAGGAGGAGCGTGCCGGCCACTGCCGCCTTTCCCCTCCTCCGCCCCCCCCCCCCCCGGTGCCTCTTGTGGACGCTGGCAGAGCTGCGCCATCTTACAGGGTGGATGGGATCTTGGTGCAGTCGAACTCCAGGGATTCGACGAACTCGAGGGACTCGGCGGACTCGACGAACTCGAGGGACTCGGCGGACTCGACGAACTCGAGGGACTCGGCGGACTCGACGAACTCGAGGGACTCGGCGGACTCG